>Ga0126342_10011774_pt1 | contig 15614 bp, 18 predicted proteins | sample Cyp1metagenome_FD_92528 | JGI IMG/M metagenome (GOLD analysis project Ga0126342, IMG submission 92528) | Coral microbial communities from Lord Howe Island, Old Settlement Bay, Australia - Cyphastrea 1 metagenome | ecosystem: Host-associated > Invertebrates > Cnidaria > Coral ...
AAACGCTCACGTAGCAGTAAAATAATGTCAGCAGCGGTGCTCGAAGCAGTCAGTTTGATATCAAAGTGACCATGTCCAGGAATATCCACAGAGACCGACATGAGGCAGCGAATCCTTTGCGCTATCCAGCGGCACGAATTAGGTGCAGTCTGTAACAATACACAGATTTGTCGACGGTTTATTTATCATTTATCATTGGCTTTCTTTTGCGCAACATGAGATTTGGCTGTTGATCAGGCTGGCCAGGGTTTCATGTCAAGATGAGTGGTACCGCAGATTGCAGATGCGGTGCAGGGTCCGTCTTGAAAGGAAGCTACGGAGACACAAATTGGGCACCTCCAAAAGAACCAACGCAGTCACGGCCCACACGGTGAAAAGAACCACAACCACTTTGCAGAACTTCGAAAGCAAGCTATGTCCAAATAGCAACACTGGATGTTCAATGTATGATATACAATATTATATATCCCAGGGACATCGTTTGATACAAAAATTTTTGGCGACGTGGTCATTCGATACAGAAACTGATTTATGGAGCGTTTTTCCCAGGTTGTAGCGCAAATTGGCTCTCTCGAGCACTTTCTGGAAATTCGAGCGTTTTTCATGATGATAAGAATTTTGGGATGATTGAGCCATTTTGGCTCTGTTTTCAACCTGCCTCCCTGTGCCCTTTTTCCCAGTGCGCCCTTCAGCAGGTGCTGTATGCATTGTGCACACGAGAGGGCATAGACATTCTTTGAAGCATACCTGGGTGCGGCAGGTACAGGTTGATGGCATCATGTTGAGGTGCCAGCCCCCCTCCCACTTTGTTTTTGATGATGGGTGGTGATGGTGGATCTTAATCAATTTCATGTTTGAAAGGATTGGGACTTGTGTGTGGACATGGTCTTATCACCAATGGTTTCTTCTGCTGGCAGCATTTCAGCAATTTCAGGGTGGAAATAGGGCTTAAGTGGTCCTTTTGCCATGTCGTCAAGGAGTATATCATCACCTGTCGCTGAATCCTGGTCTAAGAGTGATGCCCTCATTGCTCGGGCTTCAAAGGGTCGGCTGGTGGTATGCCCCAATCAAAGTATCACCCGTGAAGATTTGATTACCAATGAAGAGGTGATTTGCCCAGCGCTCAAAGTATTGGGTGTGCGAACCACCATCGATGCCATCTATGAGCATGTGGAGATCTTTCTCCATTGGGCCCGCCCAAGGGGGAAAAACGAAGTCCCACGCCCCTCATCTGAATTACATATTGAAATGTTTTGTGGATCAGGACCCGGAAGATGTATGATTCACATGTACGTTAATAAACTAGACCACTTCGCCATTTTTTGGTATCAACCGATGTCCCTATCATATTATATTATATATTATATCCCTGGTGAATAGGGCCTTACATCCAGCCACTACAGGTCAGGCTGTTCGATTTGAATCCTGGAAAATCAAGAGGTTGGTGTCGATCTTCAGCCGTCATGCGAAGCGTGGGCATTACCCACGGGAGGCTGCCATTCGCCGAATTTACCAAGAAGCGGAGATCCCTTTGCCATCTGCCCCCGGTCCCCAAACTGCAGTTCAATTACAAACAGTTTACTGAAATCAGAGACATTAATGCGTGAGGTTTGGAAATGGGGGTATCATAATCATAATAGTTTATATAATTAATATATAATATATGTAATATTGTATCTGTTTGCCCAGGTTCTCACCAGGCTTCGCCAACTTCCTCTGATGATGAAGGGGAGGAAAGCTCTGTCGAGACTACAGTTGCTTGGCCTCTCTTGACCCTCAAATTATCCACTCAAAACATCAAGTGAATCTATATATTTTGAACAAAATTTGTTTTTTCAAAATGCATTTGCATACATATAGTTGCATACACACGGACATTTACATAAAACACATTTATTTTCATATACAGTAGATCTATATTCAAGATTTGGTATTTGTTCCTTGTCCGACTCAGGACCTGGAAGTTGATCCAGAAGATGCTGGTGATGATTTGATTGATGCCAAGGATGCAGGTAGGGGTCCTGTATCAATCAACAATTGTCCAAGATGGGGGTCTTAACAATAAAAATGGTACTATCAAGACCTGCACCAATGGACCAATGCCATTATTTTTTGGAACATCTTTCCTCATCAACCTCCTATCCACCGGACCTGCTGCCATGCTGCCACATGTGCAGGTTCTTCTGGACTTTCTGTGAAGATGGCTGACTTGAAGGTTGCCTCAGAGGCCGTGACGCCCTCTTCAGTTGCACCCACCCGGTGCCCATCTCCACGTGGAGACTTTGGTCGCATTTTGGAATGTGAGTGGGGGGCTTTGGGCTATCTCGTATATATATATATAATGCACTCTATATATACAATAATATATAAATTGTTATATATACATGTTCGACCATCTAATTTTCCATTTGGATAGATTTGTTCCAAGGAGAGCCAGTGCTGGTGGACATGCGGAGCACTGAGAAGGTCTACAAGCACGATCTTCAAATCCATGAAGGGTTTTTTGAATGTCGCACTTGTGGGATCGCAGCTCGGGAGGCTGAGATCATCACGTCTCAGCCATGCACCAGACGTGGGAGGTCACCCATCATTCCTGGCAAGCTGGAACTTGAGCCCAAGGTTAGGTTGATCGAGTTTACCCCTGATTGGCCAGCGAAAGTGCATGACATGATTGGCCACAGGCTTGATGAGACATGGGAACTGGTTCACCAAGATGGGGCCAAGACTAGGCTTGTGTTCTTTGAGGGTGAGTTTTCCTGTGAAAGGATTCCGACCACACGAGATTTTCCTGTGATGATTGCAGTCGTCCCCAAAGAACAAGTCATGAAGGAAGAGCTGGAGAGGCTCAAACTTGAAGAAGATTTGCTCACGGAATTGCTGTACTTAAAAGAGTTGGAAGAACAGGAATCCAAGACAATTGTTGTTCCTAGCGATGAACCTGACACCAATGCAGCTTCCAGCCATGAAGAACCTTCAAGTCTTGTTGGTAGCTTGGCTATGTTACCCCATAATGTAGTCATATGTTTTCTTATGTCTTGTAAAACAATCTTAATTGTTGCAGTCCTTACAGTAGATTCCCACTACCTGCCAAAAATCCTGAGGGTTAAAACTTTTTGAGGTAAAAACAACATGGACAACATTGAGACCCTACCATTCAACGGTAGCATGGATGGTGATGCCCTCTTCGCTGAATCGCAGGACTATATATCATATAATATAATATACTATGATACGTACATTAGGATGTAGTATATTTTTTATTATATACGCAAATGCTACTGAAAAAGAGAGAGAGAGAGATGCTGACATCTATCTTAGCCCACATGTTTCTCTAGATGCATCGCTTCAACGCGCAGGAGCCAAGTGCGGAGACTCCCATGAAGTTTGCGGCGATGGTCACTACAAAGCTCTTGGGGACCCCCGACCCAGTCACTCCTGGAGAGCCAGCTGGAGAAGCATCTCGGCCTCGGCCAACGGAGGACAAGGGCATTCCGAATCCTGCCGTGGTTCGGGAACTGATGCATCAAGGTATGTCCAAAGAGGATGCCATCATAAAGTGCCCTGATGTGCTTTGCAATCTTCCTGGTTCTGGGGAAGCAGAGTCAAAAAAGGATCTGGAAGAGGATGTCAAAGGTGAGACCGCTCTGGAAAACATGGACCACACGTGCACAGCCAGCAGCAAGGTGAAAGACGAGGAGGTGTGTGAGGAAAAGGCTAAGGGTTTGGAGTTGGAAAGTGGGATTGAAGAAGGCAAGGAGACGGAAAAGGTAGAAGATGACATGGGCCGAGATGATCCTTGCCGCCCATCGGTTCTAGAGACATTGGCAATGATCTCACCCAAGGAACAGGCCACAAAGAAAGGCAAGGGAGTAGGTCGTGGCAGGGGAAAGGGGCGAGGTAGAGGCAAGAAAAGAAAGGCTTCCAGTGATGACAGCAAGGATTCTGATAGTGAAGATGGTGAGGAGGCTGACAGTCTTGAGGCACGACCAGCTAAGTCCCGAGCTAGGAGTTCCAGAAGGAACGGCAAAGGAAGAGGAAAGGCAAAGGCTGAGGAGAAGAAAGGCAGTGAGAAGGTTGAGGAGAAAGGCAGTAAGCAGGCTGAGAAGAAGGAAGGGACTGAGGCTGGACCAAAGAGGAAAAGGAAGCAGGCAAAAATTGAGGAGGCCAAGGCTGCTGAGGAGGAAGGAGCTCCGGCCAAGAAGACCAGAGCAAGATCAAAGAAGGTTGAGACAGGCAAGGTTGAGGATAAGAAGGTTGAGAAGAAGATGTGCAAAACGAAGACTGAGCCCAAGGAAGGTGACAAGAAGGCAGAGACAACAGAAGAGTGTGCACCTGAGGAGAAGCAACGAAGGCCTAGGAAAAGCAAGAAGGCACAGGATGCTGTGGAGGAGACAGGTGCAGGTGACAAGGCAGGTGCAGAGGAGACAGACGGACGTGGGAAGAGGGTCAAGACTTCGACGGAAGGGAAGGAGACAAAGACCAAGGAAAAAAGAAAGCTAAAGGATGTTGAGGATCCTGAGGAGAGAGAGAAGAAGGCACAGAGGAGCCGCAAGAGCTCGGCTTATGTGGCTGCGAGGAAGAAGGCTTTGGAAGAAGGTCTGTCAGAGGAGGAGGCAAAGGAAAAGGGAAGGAATGTATCTAAGCTCAAATTAGTTTATATGGCACTAACACAGGCCAATCATCCAATCCCAAACTGATCAGTATAAGCCTCTAGGTGCCATTACTTTTCTGAAGTTTTTTGGAACCTTCAAAACAGTCAACATGTTTATGCCAACTGGTGTCCTCCCAGGAAATGTTCATGGTATTCCCTTTTTTACTCCTGATATATCCAGCCACCGCTACTCAGGCCTACAAATCCACCGACTGATTGGGTTCTATGGCATCGCCGTGTGTGATGCAGTTTACCGTTGTGCTGGCTGTCTGAAATGTCTGCCAGTACCTTACGTACCATGGGCTTGGGGTTCACGTGAACAGCTATGCCAAAGGCATGAGGTGCACAGTAGCCTTTGTGTCTCTATGTGGCAGCTATGGTAACATGTGGCATCAGTTTCCGGGAAAGAGATGAAAAAGATCTCTCCGATTTTCGCCATTTGCTCCACCCTACTGTGATCCACTGGGGCTTTGAAATGCAATTTGTTTTTCTTAAAGTTTCGGGTTGGCCCCATGCTTGTGTAAATACGGGTGGCCCCATTCTGCTTTTTTACATTACCACTACTTCTTGGGTTTGCCCCCATATTTGATTATGGAGGTTGGATGGTGGGAACCACACCTGGGGTTGGACTTAGATGTTTATATTATACAATGTTTGGTTGTTACAATAAAGATCGTTGAACTTGGATATTCCACCATACCCTATTTGCAGCCAAAAACCAATGGGAACCCCCCCTGCAAGTTTTGGGATCCTGTGTTGATGCCCTACGCAGGTGAGTGTCTTCATGGTCGCTGAGGGCTGGGCGCTGCGAGCGGCCAGCTGTGGAGGTACCTCCCCGCCTCAGCCGTGCCAGCCCTGCATGCAGCTTCAAGTAAGTTTGGGTATATATGTATATAATAATAATATATATATATATTATATTATATTATATTTATTACATATATATATATATGGGGATGGGGATGACTCAAAATCAAGTGTCCTTTTTCCCCTTTGAGTAGCCAGTTTGGAACCACATATCAATGGGTAATAATTGGTATATATTCATCACGACTAAAAAAAACAAAAAGAATAGCCAGGTACAATCTTCATATTATGCTATTCAAACTGCTTGGTGGACTGGATACCCACGCAATGCTTAGGCACACCTGTATTCGTTTTAGCATCCAGCAATTTGGCACAATAGCCTTTCCAAGGGCCAGTTCCATCCCCACCTCGAGCTATGGAGAGCGAATCCATAGTTGTCAATCTGTGCCATTTGAAAGCTCCGAAGGCTAGGTTTTTTTTCGGCAATTCAAATTCAAATTTTGCCTTTGGTAAAACATGATGGAAATAATCCATGTGTTTGATTTGCCCTGTTGATCAGATACTGGTGGGCATAGCGCTCCTTTTGATGTGGAGCACCAACCTGCCGCCTATTCAGCCCCGGTTTCATCTGCTTGACCTATTTGCTGGTGGTGCTGCTGCCACTAAAGTTTGGAACTTTCACTGTGGTTGATGTATCCCACACATTCAAATCTTAAGTAAACACATATATTCATGAGCTTCATTTTCATTGATCTCACAGCTCAGGAATGCCCATGGATACAAATGCGCAACCATAGACGAACTGTACTTCAAGGGTGAAAGGACAATGGATTTTCTATCCCCTGCGGGGTGGTTGTTTCTTGAATGAATTAATACTGTTCCATATTGCCAGCCAAACAATCCAGTAATCCCCGTGTGGATCACCTAGCATCCCAGCCGAGGCTTGCGCTATGGGCAGTCCTATGCGAATTCCCAGAAGCGGTGAACCTCATGGGGCCAGAATGTGGATCGTGGGGGGTTCCTGCACGAGGTACTTCTTTGCGTTCAATCATAAATATTTCAGGGGCCCTCCATCTGGAATTTGTTTCCAATGCTGAGATGACAGTAAGTCGGAAGCATGGCCAAATTCAATATGATGAATCATTTTAGATTTATATGATATAGGATCAAGTTCCCCCTAAACCTCTTTCCCAATGATTGCCCCAACCAAGGATAGTCCTTTTGGGATTTGTCATCGTGGCAAAACATTGCTACCTTGTTCTGGAACAACCTGGTGGATCGCTTTTGCGAAAACACCGACGGTGGGAGAAGTTTGTGAATGAAACCATCTATGATTTTTGGACCCAATATTGCAATTTTTTTGGTATCATTGATCATTGATCTGTGGAACCCCCTCAATCTTACTGGTGGGTATTTGGGGCTTAAATCAAATCGGTTAATGGTATAGTTGGTGAGCAAATGGGACCCTTCAATTTTTGGTGGGCAAATGGAACCCGCTCAATCACAGTGTGTGAAACCAACCTTAATTGGGATATGTTTATTTTTCTTGTAATGCCATATGATACCCGGTTTAATGGTTCTTACAGCTTGTATATTTTATTATAGCTGGGTGATCTGGGATCCATGTCTGTCCACTAAGGCTTACCAATGCCGGTTTTGGATGATGTTGCTTGGTGCCCCTTCCAGCAAGCCAACGGAGATTTATTCAAATGGTTCTTGGATAGCTGGCCTCAATGTGGGACCCCTTACCAAAAAGTTCAAAGAGGAGAACACCAGACTTCAAACAACACGCCTGTGCCTGAGCAACCGAGAAACACATAGATGCCGTAATAAATAAATATATATATATATATATATAGCCCCTCACTCAGGTCGCTACACGAACAAAGCTGGTGTTGCCAAGTTTACTGGAACAGTGGGGCTGAAGCAGTCCGCGTCTACATCTTAGTTGTTTTTTTATTACATCCCCTGACACCTTGCCAGCCCAGCCCTTCCAAGCTGCCAGACAGGGTCTTGCCTTTTGCCAGGTGCTATCCTGAAGGATTTGCGAGAAGACTATTGGAATGTTTTGAAGGCCGTCGAGGACTACCAGGACACATGAGACATAAACACCCTGTCAATGTTTCTCATACAGATAGGGAATTGTTCCACAAGTTGCCACTGCTGGATGCATGGATCGATGCGTCGATGTGTGAAGTGTGGAAATATTTGTACCACAACCGACATGTGGCCATCCCGGAATCATGGACCTCTACAATGGCATCCTTTGACAAAGAGCTGACTGAATTTGTTTTCTGGTAGCATTTTATAAGTTGTTCATACAGCCTGGGGTACTGGACATGTCTCATCGCTTTGTGGCCCAGGTTTGTGTGCCAGATTCAGAGCGAGAGGAATACAACCGGTCCTGCTGCTAATTCAGGCAAAGTCTTTTAGCTAAAAATTCGATGTTGCTAATTCGGGGTTTTAGACCCAAATCAGCAGAACTTGGCAGAAAAATTCGAGCGAAAATATCCGCAAAACGAGCGCAAATTTCCACAAAAAAGTGCAAAAAGCCGCAAATTCAAAAAGTGTATCGAACCATTTTTGCTATATGATGCCTGCTGTACTCTTAGTCTGGGTCAAGCAGCATGCCCGTACCTTCAACCTCTTGTGCTACATTAGTCAAAGGGATCGCTACCACAATGGCACCTGAGAAGAGTGGTGCACTGCCTATCGATTTGGAAGCCCGAATCAAGGTTTCTAGTCTGATTTATGGTTTTTATATGCATGCAACATATCCCATTTGCAATTATCCCCTACCAGGCCTTGGATAATATAATATTAATATGATCGCCCAGGAATCCCGTGAAAGGATTGCCGCAATGCAGACGCAGCTGTCCTCGTCGAAGAAGGATTGCCACAAGCTTTCCTCAGCAGGAGTGCCAGGTGACGTTTGGTTTGGGGTGCTTGGGGGTGGATCTACCTTATGATGGGTTTAGACTAAAGGGGACCCAACTGGTTTTAAAACACCTCGACTTTGATATTTTATGGGCCTTTTGGAATTTTTAAAGAAACCTGCAGGTGCCCCTGCAATTGCTAGCAGCACGGGTAAGTTTGTGGCTGGCAACCCTCTCAAGCGGTTGGCTTCGGCGTCTACCATCCCACACACGACTGGTGGTTCTTTCGAATCGTCCCCTGATGAGATGCAGATTGAATCGGCTTGGAGGATTGATGCCCATAAGGCTGAGAAATCCCAACGGATGCCTCCATTCCCTTCTACCCTCGCGGACTCCTCTGAGGGTCCCACCGATGGAGACAAAGTTGAAACTCCCAAGCGTGAGGTGCCTGGTGAGAGCACAGAGGCTGTGCCAAAGACTCCATTGAATGCGGGGTCTGGGGATGATGACATTTCCTTGGGATACTCCCCGGGTTCAACTCAGAATCCCAAAGCGAAGCCACTCATTCCAAACAAGCAGATCAGCAAGTTTGACAAGTACTACCACCAGCGCCTAGCTGGCATACAGCTGTTGCATGCAGACATGGTTTGCATATACATTAGGGGTCTATAAATGGGGCTACCCCACAGCACAACGGAAAAAGAAAATAACATGGGTAATTTGGGGGTACTACCATTTTAGGATATGTATATATGTATATGACATTTCTGTCTTTGTGGAAGGGTCACCACAGAGCCCTACACATGTGACATACTCCCTACCCAGGATCCGACGATACTGTGACACCACATCCAAGAAGAAGGTGACAGCAAGCAAAGAATGCTTAGAGCTTTGGAAGTCAGAAACCGGACGTCCTTTGGCTTCTTCTATACCCAACCTTTATAACTTCTGCAGTAGTGCAACATTGTTCATACATGAAACATCGGACTGATATAATATTTATTTATCAACCTCCTGGCCACAGGTTCCAAGCTCAAAGACCTGTTGCAGAAATATGGGAACTTCCGTGATTTGGAGGTGCAAGTTAAAAAGTGGTCAAAGCGGACCCAGTCTGATGGCAAAGAGGGGCGCTGGGTGACAAAGTCCTACCTGGCTGATGTTTGCAAATATTCGAAGATATTTGGCAGCATGCAAACCAAACCTGCATTTCCAGTTCATCCCCAAACAAAAAATCAGCAATAAGAAAGCCCCTGTTTGTTATTTTTTTGGTGATGTTCAACAATAATCGATTACCCCGCCCAGGTCTATGATCGATTCCTCCTGGAGCTGGGCATCTTCCCGGAATTTGATCCGAAAAAACCCGGTGCATGGGGAAGACGAAGCGAAGTTGGTTATTGCTGAAACGTTTGGTAGCCATACCGAGAATGGGGACATGATGGAATGGACTGGCGAAGCGGAATGTGAGGATACGGGGTGGTACAAATTACTTATCCAATTTATGTGTGTTTTTTTAAATCGAATGGACATATCCATAATATTTGTTGGTTTATTCAGTGAATTCTCCAAGTACATATTTATACCATAGGCACCACCAAGTTCCCAATGTTTGTGGCCTATTGGGGTTTTGTTCCCGCAGGAGCCTGATGGTGTGCTCTTGGCCTCCCACCTTGTCCCTGAAGATCAGTTCCCAGCAGTTCCTGACCAGGGCAATGCTGGTGACTCTGAGCGGGCAGTGAAAGAGGCCACAGCGCACGCTGTGGCTGCGTCTGCTGGGAGCACCAAAGGGTAGCTTAACTTATATATATAATTATATATCCTATATTATATGAACAGCTGTCCAATCAATTGCGTAAAAAAACAATAGCTGATTAGCTGTATCGATGGTCAGTCTTGTGTTCCTGTCTTACTTAGGCAAGTTGTCTTCCCGACTCTGCAGAAGAACCAGTCACCATTCAGCATCTTACCTTCGTTCATCAAGTGCTTGGGGGTGAAGGTCGACAATGCACAAGTGCAACAGGACTATATTGGGCAGCTATAATTTCTATTCACCCCCAACCATAACACACCAGCAGCATCTCTACTCTGCCCCTCTGGCAGGAAAAGCTGGAAAAACTGGATCACCCTCGGGCGAAAGAGTGTCTCGGACCAATGTTCATCCCTAAAACAGAGGCCCAGAGGTCATTGGTAAAAGGGACCTAGCTATCATCATTCCCAGAAACCATATATACTTCTTGCAGTCGATTTGGAGCATCAAGTCATGCTAAATATCATATATATGTAATATATATATATATTATCTAGTCTATATATGTATCTCTGTATCCCTGTATCTATGTATCCATGTATCTATCTATCTATCTGTCTATCTATCTATCTTTCTTTCTATCTATCTTTCTATCTATCTATCTATCTATCGATCTATCTATCTATCCATCCTATATATACATCCCTTGATTAGTTTAGATACATATCGGTTGGCCCAGGATGGCTGCAAACATTGCCAGCCTGATCAAGACCCTGGAGGACAAGTACCGACAGCTCAGTGATAAGGAGGCAGACTACCTGGCAGCAAGTGAGACCAGGTGTGGCCCACCACAGGAATTATGTTTACCAAGACATGTTCACTTCAAATACCACCATTTATTTTATATTTGATTTCTCTTGGGCTTGCCAGTTCGCTGGACAACAAGAAGCAAGAGATCATGACAGATTTCGCGGCATGCACCAAAGCCGATGTCACCTTGAACAATTACCTCACCCGCAGCAAGAGCCTTTTTTGAATTTCAATTATAACAAATAATTGACCCATGTATGCAATCAGAACTATAACTGAGCTCTACATCCAAAAAAAATACCACCCAAGGGGTAGTTTTTTTTGGAATAGTTTTTCCAGTATACATTGAGCCGTGCGAATATATATATATATTTTACTTACTTACATATATATATATATATATATATATGCATACATATAAATCCAGAAGCTCGATCCCACCTGGTTTGTCCTGCCTTGAGGAACATCAAGCCGCAGTCGGCGGCCTGCAGCGAGAAGGGCAAGGGCAAGTCTGGGGCAGACAAGGGGAAGAAGGATAAGAAGGGATCTGACACTGATGGCTCAGGGGGTAAAAAACCCAAAAGTTCTGAGAAGCCAAAGGCCTCCAAATCGAAGTCCAAAAAGGCAAAGAAAGATTGATCGATGCATCAGTCATGTTTGTTGTTCTTTGGGGTTTGGTGGTGACAATGTCACATACCGGTTACATGGGACTGCTGAAGTGTTGATAAACGCTTGCCAGCAACTTTTCGCGAGATTGGTGGACCGATGGCTGAGATCAAAAATGAAATGGGCCAACTGTGCATGTCACCTCATTTGCATTTAATATTTCACAAAAACAATGACTACTTTCTTTCAACAACTTGACCAACACCCCCAACCACACTTGAACCATATATGTAAAATAATAATTGTCCGGTGGTGGCCTGGTATGTTTCCAACCCACGCAGGCCTTGAGGATCAGCAAAGTGATCTCGGTGATTCGCAAGGCCTGGCTCAGTTGGCAGTTGGTATCTAAGTGATCTTGGGCCCTGGTTTGTCTCACACAAACCTCTGGCAGGGGATGGCAATTCTTCAAGTGGTGACCTTGCTGATGCGTTACTCCAAGATGCAGAAGTAGGGGTTCCTTGTCCCAAAACATGAATCGGACCAACAAAAATAATATATACCCTATGGCACCCTATTGGCCCGGCTGAGGCTTCTTCTTCGACTGGTGTGATTCGGCTGGCAGCTGTTGCAGCCAAAAGGGATCGGAAACTAGGTACTCATTTCAAAAACCGCTGGTGTTATAAATATTTTGAATATATGTTGAAAATGATAATTGTAGCCCATGATTACATATATGGCCTAGTGGTCCATGTTGCCCCCCTGAAGGTGTGACTGACCCGAAGGTGAACAAATTGGCTCGCTTCAGGGCAACCAAGAGTGGAAAAACAGGGAAAAATGCATCAAGAGATTTCCATCGGTTTTTGCATCGGGATGGGAAACTGTTCGATGTCAAGATATCAACACCTGAGATCCCAATCCGTCGGAAAGTTCGGGGACGGCATGGAAAGCGTCGTAGCAAAGAACGGTTGGAGAAGTTCCCGTGCATATATCTGTCTAGTTGGATGGCATCCATTTTTCGAACCTATCCAAAATTTCTCTTGGGTGGCCATGATCCCCGGACTGATGAGGGACTCCTACAGGCAGAGTTGATGCTGAAGGAATTCTGGGATAACTTCGCTTTGGTGCAACCGGACCACCCCATCTACCAGCAACCCCCTGCTCAGCGCATGAGGACAGTGCCGGTGGCTTTGCATGGAGATGAAGGACGTGGTTTGGGGAAAACACCCATCTTGGTGTTGTCTTACCAGCTGATGATTCCTTACACTGGACCCAACTGCCTGAATTCTACTACGCTACTAGGTAAAAATATCAGAAACTTTGTGGTTTTATACCCGCAATACATTTGATATTTTATAATTGTCCAGAGATCTTGTCCTTAAGGCATTCCTTTACCACAAGACTCTTATTCAGCTTGCTTCCATCAACATGGTATTGCAAAAATGATGCAACCATTGACGAGTTGCACCGGTGCCTGGCTGATGATCTGTGTGGTCTTTTCACTGAAGGCGTGCCTGTCAAGGCCAGGACATGCCTTCAACAGATATATATATATATATATATGTGATATATGTTTACTGTTTGTATTTTTTATTTCAAATATGAAACAGTAAAATGGGTATGATGAGAATATCTGACATATTAATATAGTAACAGGGAAACACAATTTGACCCATTGCTGCATGATTTTCCCAAAAATCTTCCCTACAGGTTGGTGATGATGAGACCAGGTGGTTCGCTGCAGTGGCAGGGTGCAAAGGGGATTGGCCATGGGTCCGTAAAGCATTCCATTTAGCTAGTGGGTTTCGCTCAGTTCGTGTGTGCCATCTTTGTCCGTCGATGGTTCCCTGAAATATATTTGTCAAATTTTTGGATATTGGTTTTGGACATTTGACCACCATTACAACCTCATGATTCTAAACCCTCAAAGAAATAAGGTACTATTTTCAGAAATAATCCCATCAATTTAGGGCCTATTGGGGAACCCTTTTGATTTGTGATTAAGGAATGGTGGGATGTGAGTCCTGAAGGCCAAGTTCGTACCTGGTCTGGAGGTATTCCTTCACCCTTCAAGGCCAACAAGGTTTCCCCATTGAGATCAATCCCTGGATGTGCCACACCAGATTGTATACGACCAGACCTCATGCACAATTTCAACATGGGTATTGGTGGTGACCTTGCAGCCAGTTCTTTGATGGCTGCCTGTCGCATGTCCATTTTTGGGGATGGCAGTTTTGAAAAGCGTCTAGATCGTGCACATGATGAGTTTGATACATGGTGTCGCGAGAACCACAAAACACCTTCGATCAAATCATTCGAAAAGAAGAAGTTCAAAGTCAAAACGCTGCTTGTTGATCATATTAGATATATTTTGGGGTATTGAAAAATTGTGGGGTGTTTATTTTAGCCTGCTTCAGTCTCTCCTGTTCCCGGTGCTGCTTGCGAGGAGCCTTGACTTCCCGATGGGAACTGGCCGAGCCCATGACACGGCCTTGTTGTGCAAATGGCTGGGATGGGAGTTGAGCAAGCTGGATGACTATGATGTTGTACTTTGGAGGGTGTTGTGTATATTTTTTTTGGCAACAAATCTATGACGGGTATGGTTGTAACACCATTCAAGTTGGGACAATTAAAAAAACTACCCAAAAATATCGCTATTGGGAACTGGAATGGAATTGCCCCCGAACTTGTGTTCAAAAATATATTGTTCATTGGGAAAAATATGCGCAATATAGGGCTAACATATTTTCAATGGGTGTGGTCCTAACTCCATTTTATTTGGGACACAACCAAACCACCCAATAAATATATATATTTAATATATATTTTTTGTAACAAGGGGAATTGCACCCCAATGTAATATGTTTATCTATTGTGGGGTCATTGTGGGGTCATTGGGGGTAAATATTACCACTTAAAAGAAATCAAGAGGCATCACCATACATACAAGCTATCATTTTTCCAAAACCTAGCAAGGATGCAGCAGATGTTGATCTGCTGAAACTTTTGCAATGGACCTTGAACAGTGCCAACAAGTTTTTCTCGGACCTTTACAAGCAGGGAATCTGGATGAACCAGGCCATCGCCCAACCAATTTTTCTCCATGGCTTTGATTCCTCTGACTCTTGCTTGCACAACCACTGTTTGAAAAAAAAAACACATATGGGGCCTAGTGCTGTGGAACCCTGATATTGTGCCCAAAGCTCAGGAAGGCTACGCCGGATTAGCTTCGCTTTGCCACTCGAGGCAATGGGCCCTGTTTCGAATTCGCCCCAAACTTCACCTCTACACCCACTCCCCGACACTCTGCTTTCTTAACAATTGGGTCCTTTTTTAATATCCCCTGAAGAGTTATATAATGGGCCCCCTTACTGGTCTTTATATACATAAAATTTACATCAGTATATGGCTGGTTGCTGAGGAGATCCATGGAATTACAGATGCTTGCGGCCGAGAACAGGGAAGACAAAATCATGTCTCCGTTGAGCTGCTCCATCCAAACAATTATGTTTTGATTGACCACCTATAAAGGAGATAGTAATGTTTTTTAAAAGCTGTACTAGTGACTGTTAGATCATTGGCCAATATCTTATCTTTGTTTCCAGCCCAGGTTTTGCATGTTGGTCCGACGAGGATTTTGTGGGGAAAGTGTGCAGAGTGGTGCGCCGGCTTAATGCTGGTAATCTTATTACATGGAGATGCATCACCCGATGCCTTGCCAAATATAAACGATATTTCAACACCCGACTCAAACACTGAGTCCCTGACCTGTGAGTAGCCAGCTCTGGAAGTGGACAAAGTGGCAGGGCAGCTGCTGTGATGGCACATGGGATGGTTTGGGCAGTGTACTTGGGCCAACTTGGGTATCCCAAAACAGTTCGAGCGTTTTTTGGCAAAACGTACGTTTTTTACCAAACGAGCGAAAACCACATGGCAGGGGCAGAAAAAACTCGGTACAGAAATTTCTGTATCATTGGAGGGTCTTGGTCTATATAGATATATTCTAGACGATGGAACATCCGTCATCAAAGATATTTCATGCTTGGTTTCCGCGCTCGTCTAGGACCAAGGCCGAGAAGTCCTGCAGCTCTTCGACTGACAGCAAAATGATGGGCATTGAGTT
>Ga0126342_10011775_pt1 | contig 15613 bp, 10 predicted proteins | sample Cyp1metagenome_FD_92528 | JGI IMG/M metagenome (GOLD analysis project Ga0126342, IMG submission 92528) | Coral microbial communities from Lord Howe Island, Old Settlement Bay, Australia - Cyphastrea 1 metagenome | ecosystem: Host-associated > Invertebrates > Cnidaria > Coral ...
AAGCACCTTTCGGTCCATCAGTGGATTCGCTCTGCCATCCCTGATTCACAACAGCCAATCTCTCCTATAGGTTTCCTATTTTTGAAACTTCCGCCACCGCCTTGTGCGGTACTACTGGTAGATAAATGGTTATAAATAGACTATCTATCCATAATTTATCTCTCTCCATCTGTTTGACTGATACATTGGAGTCTATATTTATCTGTCTTCATATACTTGCCTATCTATTGTACATGGGTAACATATGGGGGTTTCTGAACATGGAGGATCCCCAAGTCACCAGGGTTTCATTACTAAGTCATGGTCTAGTCACATGGATGATTTGGTGGTACGTCCACTTTAGGAAACCTCCATATGTGTATGGCTCAAAGTTCAAGCCCTATCGAACCAGAGAATTTTTGGAAATTACATGTTTAGTATTAACCATCTAATTATTGGGGTACCCAATTTTGACACATAAATGATATAGTTGCTGCAAAGCCAAAATGGATAGAACATGATAGAACAGTGTTACCAGGAGTTGGGTTTATCACATGGCATTTGACACCATCAGTTTATCCGTGTACATTGTCACTGGGTAAAATGGGCTGTCCGGCAGCCCGGCAAGATTCCAGCTTTGACCAGATCTCCTCTAACATCAGCCTCGGATGTGACACGCCAGCCTCTAATTGGAAGACCAGTCCAGTCATGGTCAGGGTCTAGGCTCTCCTTGCAACATTCAAGCTTGGGGAGCAAGCCCCAGCGTGCTTTGCAGCATTGAAACCATCGATCCAGCACAACCGGCGTTTCAAAAGCAAGGACAGTGTCATCTCCGTCAAACAACCCTCTGAGTAACTCTATTGCTGCCTCTAGTGGAATGTTATGGGAAACCGCCAAGGAGTCTGCCAAGGAGATGTGGAGTGCTGTGATGTTCAGACCATAGACGGTCCCTGAGCCAGTCATGCCACCGCGCACCTTCACGTGGCATGCTCCGCTATGAGCTCCAATTGAGATGCCATTCTGTAGTCTGCGGAGCTCAGCAGCAAGCCTCTTTTCGTAAAGATTCTTATCATGCTCGCTGAAACACGTCTCAGACTATTGCGGAGAATTCGGTGGCATGCCCATCCATCAGCGCAGGGACCAAGTTAGAATCTAGGGCTTGTTGATCTAGCTTGATCTTTTGTCTGGATGCTGGAAGATGATACTCTGGAAATCCAGCCATGCTCCAGCCCGTATCATAATGGTTTTTCATTTTCTTGTCAAAGTCAGAGCACGAGACATAGTCGCTGGCCAGTCTTAGGTAAAAAGTGACCGATCAAAGTACATCTTCAATATCCTATTGATTCCCGAAAAATGCACTACAAATATCCCTTACCCCCCGTTCATCATGTCGAAAACGGCACCCTAGCGCCGGCTGCACGGAGAGCCGGCTTCTCCCCATATCAAACACTCCGCGGATTCACTATGGAAAAAAGGGTTTTTTCAACCACGTCTGTGTGGCATCTTGTCGGAGATTTTGCGCTGACTCGCTTGGAATCTGTTAAGCAAGGGAGATTGCTCACCATGGTTTGAAAGTTGATAAACAAAGTACAAACCAGGAAGTGGTGCGAATCATTGGCAAACCCAAGGATACTCTGAATCAGAGAATGAACATGTAAAATTGCTGAAACAACTATACAATTCTTGGGTGGTTCCACATAAAACCTTTCCTTTTCCATCGTGGTTCCATATCTAGATATCTAGACGTCTCCAACGATGGTCGGGTCTCCCTGTCCAAATCTCCAACGCTGGGAGTGGATTCAGATAACCCATGACGGATCCATGGTGCTGCTATATATATGCCCTATGGATCCATGGCCACTGTCTGAGAAGGTACAAAAAAAGCCTCCAAATTATAGTAAATTATATTCCAAACACTTCCTAAGAAGGTACTTGGATCCATAGGGATGTATATTAATGCTAACATGACTGGGGTATATTGATGGGATCCATGTTACCATTAAAACATCGCAGCACCGTTAGGATCCGTCATTGGTAATGCTATATTCGCACAACCCTGAACCATCCTAAACCATTGTTACAAGACCTTTTTGACACAATTTATGAACCTCTGGTAAACGTTTACATAACTATTGTATGGAACATCACCATGTTTAATGCGTAAATCTCAACTATAAATGGCCATTTTCAAGAGCAAACTGTTTGTTTACCAGAGGGTGTTTTTTGGAGGGTTCAGGTTTTCATGGGAATATCCTCCAGTGGGTAACCTCTTGTAAACTAGCGTAGATGTGGACAACTCATGACAACTCACCATGTTGAAATCATTTTAGCTTTCCGCATCTATCTGGGTAAATTCTTGTAATTCCCGGATTCCCTAAACTGAAATAGCTTATTTGGGATAGTTACGCCTTACGTTCATCATTCCAGGCTTCGGTCGCGACACCTCAAAGGATCCTGCCGATGTTTCTCCAACAACTCACGGCAAGCAGGCACCTGTCACGACAAGCTGCGGATTTGTCCACGTACCCATGACGGATCCATGGTGCTGCCATATATGGTAACATGGATCCAATGTTAGCATATATACCAGCACCATGGATCCTATGGGGATCTATGGGGTATGTGGTTGTTGCGCAAAGCCATATTTTTTGAAACGCGTTTCCAGTGAGTATGAAGTCTAATCCCTGAGCTGGTTGGATCATCACATATCATCACTTTCCCTATTTGATGGCCATTTGGGCGCCACTGGTTCCCTGGTTTTCACATCGAAATAGCAGTGGTGCTCATGGATATTCACCCCGCCCCTTTTTGATACGGTCAGATGGAAAATCAGAGGGTTTTGATACAGCACCATTGCAATATTAAATCACACACGCATCAGGTAGATTCAGGTAGTGTAAACTGGTAAACCGAATAGTAGATCTCCAATTTGGGAGTAAAACATCCCTATGTTTTTCTCCTAACATCGGGAACGGTTTATGGTTTTAGTTTCACCCCACATATTATATATATATGTATGTATGTGTATATATATATATGTATATATATATGTATATATATATGTGTGTGTTTGACCATACTTGTAGCATGATTAATTACCAACATTTATCAAAAACTCTTCGAAATGGATGAACATTTTTACCAAATAAAATACCGATCAATTTTGGGTCATCATCCCAGGTAGTGTTGTTGAATACCGTATCACGAGGCTAACACAAAAATAAACAATTCCCAAATTTGGCTCATAAATGTGCACTTACACTGCTACTATGATGATGTAAATGACCTCCAAGAATTGTGGATCAAACTGATAGTCGTGGTAGTCATTATTGTTGTTAGTACGATTATCAGTGTCTAAATCATCATTGTTCTTAACACTATTGGGTTTATCACACGGCAACATTTGACACCGCCGTCAGTTTACCCCAAACATAACTGCTTCCATGGTCAGCGTGCTAGACCGATCAAAGTACATACAATGTGAGGCCCCCAAGATAGCTAAGTTGGTTTATAAGTCCAATAACTATGGTTTATGGTATTTATAACTATAGTTACTGGGGCTTAAAAAACAATTTATAACTGGGGGGCCTTACATTGCATTTTTTCCCGCAAGAAAAATACAGTCCTAGTCCCTTCCCCCATTCTCCACCTTGCAGATTCACCGTGGTTTGTAGGGGTTAAAACCACATATGACTGGGACCATAAAATGGCTGTGTTTAATTCATAGTGTCAACCCCGGATTTTGCCAAACCATGGTTTATTAATTAGGGGGATACTCCTCCAATAGTCATAATCCAATACTTAAATGGTACCCCCCCCCAATTAAACAGCCGTTTGGGCCTAAGGGTTTATTAATCCAGGGTTGACATTACAAGGGATGGTATTCTTCAGTATAGCACCCCCAAAAAGGTGAAGCCTTAAGGCCCCACGGTGAGCCTCCACGCCGCTGGGCAAGGCTGTAGGCAACCCCAAACGTCCAGCCACGGCTTCCAGGCTGGCGACCAAGCCACGAGACGCCTGCGTCAAAAATGCCGCAGGATCTTCGGACAAAAATTGATAAAACACATACAGGGTGGTGCCCCCCCAGTGATGTTTGTTCGTTTATAAACCATACTTTATAGATACAGCTACTATAAACCCTAGTGAAATTGGAGTTATTTGCACCAACTCAGCTAACTATGGGGCACCACCTCGTAGGTAAAATATGGGGAAATACCTATGAAATATCTGGCAAAATGCCTGGCAAAATATGCCTATTAGAGGTAATTTATAATTTTTCCATAGGACATTTAAGAGATGAACGCATAGGTAAGTTTGTGAACATAACTTAAATAACTCTGGTTTATGATGATTTATGGTGAATATATATAATAATATATCTATATAGTTATTGAGGTGTGTAAACCAACTTGTAACTGGGGGGCTCCACTTTGTAGGTGAACTCTATGTTTTACGAATTGCATCGAACCAATGGGGTAGGGAATGGGTGTCCTTCTACGCGATGGAGAATTCCGTTTGGAGGTCCCCGCCTTGCAGATGTACTCTGGTAATTTAACATTAGCTATTGAAAATTGCCATAGAAATAGTTGATTTTCCCATTAAACATGGTGATTTTCCATAGTTATCTGGTTGGTGGTTTCAACCATCTTGAAAAATATGAAAGTCAATGGGAAGGATGACATCCCATATATTATGGACAATAAAACATGTTTGGAACACCACCAACCAGCTCGTGGGATATTCGCAACAATGACAAAGATGCCCAAGTAATCAATCCGGAACTACGACTGCTGTGCATCGTGCCGCCGTGACGTGTTCATTGGCAAGTATTATATCATAGTAATTACCCAGATGCTCCATGTATGGCATATTTACCTACAAAACTGGTTGATTTTTAGGATAAATGTAGGTAAATATTCCATACATGGAGCATATGGGTTATGTTGTTGAAATCCCCATTCTTGCTGCTAACGTCTGCATTTGCTCGTTGATTTCTCTGTTGGTCTTCGAGTCATTCTGCGGTGATCCCAAATGGGGCATAGCTCAGTGGGAGACTCGCTCACATGTTAGCCAGAGCCACCAATGGTCAACGACTCATTGTGTTTCAGTGGAACTATAGTCATGGCCCTTTACCAGTTAAAAGTATATACTTGTAACCCCATTTATGAAATGTATAATCCCATTTATAACCAGTTATCACAAATTTATAACCAATAAATGGCCATAATTGTATGGGTTAGTTCATAATCCCCTTTTTGAACCTAATATAATCCCTTATTTCAGAACCAACCAAAAGGGCTATTAATAACTTTCCTGGTTGGTGGTTTCAACCCCTCTGAAAAATATTAGTCACATGGGGTTATTATACCCAATCAATATATGGAAAAAATGTTCCAAACCACCAACCAGCTATTAATAACTTTCATATTATGAAGCATTTACGATGTGACCAGCCACCCACACCTTGGGAAAATCTTCCAACACTGCTGCCAGCATTGTTTCGACCGCCACCTGAGGAAAACTCCAACGACGCAAAAAACGGCCAGCAACCCGATGTTCGTAGGCTCAGCTGAAAATGAAACCTTGACATAACATCTGGTTGGTGGTTTCAACCAACCCCTCTGAAAAATCATGGAGTGAAACTCAGTTGGGATGATGACATTCCATTCCCAACTGAATGGAAAAGTCATAAAATTCCATGGTTCCAAAGCACCAATCAGATATATATATATATACACACACACTAATATAAATATGGATAATTAGATATAAGTATATATATATACTATAATATATACTATAATATATACTATAATATACTATAATATACTATAATTAACATACAATAATATACTATTATATAATATACTATATATAAAATTATATAATATACTATAATATCCTCTGGATTCCTCTGGTAATTTGTTTGATAGACATGGCTAATATCCCGCTTTAGATGCAGAAATATGGGACAATCTCTGATACGAAAATCAGAGAATTTTAACTGCTTGGTGGTAAAACACAACATCTTGAAAAATGATGGAGTTCCTCAATGGGAAGGATGACATCCCATATATGAAATGGAAAAGAAAATTCATGTTTGAAACCACCAACCAGTTAATCATTGACATATCCTCTGGGAATTTAACTTGGCAATGGAACAACACAGTTTTTAGGTGTGGCTATCACTGGAGGGTACATTAAAAAAAAAAAAACATGGAACCCCGCCGTCGGAATGGGAATTTTATGGGATTGGATCCCTACAGTGTAATGCCCCGAGTCATACTAGTTATAAGTCAGTAAGTCACTCCGTTTATGGTTTATGTATACTTGGTGGCTCATCCCACTTAGTAAGTGAGTTATAACCCCAGTTACAAGTGGATTAACCCTACTTATCCCATTTATAACTGGGGTTATAACTCACTTACTAAGTGGGATGAGCCACCAAGTAATCCAATGTAAATAACCGTCTACAATTGTTATATAAGCTTCCACGGTGATTTTTCTTCATCGTCATATTATGGAGGCAGCTCGCCTCTATTGGTACAATCCGGGACCAGTGGACAGACCATCTCCTGTATCAAGCCCTTGAACAATTCTCCAGGGCAGGTATATGAAATAGCCCATTTGCAGATAATTTACCTGCTAAAAATAATGATGTTCCATTGCTAATTTAGATTACCGGAAAACATATGAATATATAAAATACATATATAATAACTATAACATATATATATATATAATAACATATATATATAATAACATATATATATATATAATAAACATATATATATATATAATAACATATATATATATAATAACATTTATATATAATAATAACAACATATATATAAATATAAACATATATATATAATAACACACACACATATATATATATAAATTAAATATGGGCTTGCAGCTTATGTAGCTTTTGCAACCCTTGTCCTTGTTCACTCGTGCTTCTGTTGCAATTGATGTTTGAACCCGGTTTTTCACACCAGAATTGGGGATGGAAAAACCCACAAGAAATCGACCCCGGGCCCCGTGCGAACTCCAAACATGGATGGTTAACACGAACAATAAACCGACATACCATGTCCGGTTATTGTTTAATAAACCGACAATGTAAGATATTAACGATCCTAAATGGATGGTTGACTACAAAAATGGGTCTCTGGATCTTTGTAGGTTCCTGATTGGTAGTTTTCCCAGGTTGCAACTGTTTCGTAACCATGGATAGTTAAACCAGTCACAGGATCTACCCAGCTGTAAGAAAGTCGTTATTTGGAACCTGTTGCTCATCAAGGATAGTGGATCATAAAGGACCCAAACGAGCATCAATTGTTCTATCTCGAGCAGAAATTTGTGCGCTACGATTCCTGGTTTCTCCCCACTGCCAGCACCTCTTTTCGGTTGGTCAAGATCTCCGCCAAACGCCGGCGAAGGGTGTCCTAGCGTGACTTTGGCAATGGGACATCCCCTTGAAATGGAGGTTTTAATGGGAAGATCTTCTATCCAAGTCCATGTTCAATTGCAATGTTTGATTACTGGAGAGTAATCCAATTAGAATCACAGTGAATGATATGACATATGATATATGGGAAATTAAATATGGTGTATATATATATATATGTATATATATATATTCATGATATCAAATACATATATATATATATGTATATATGATATCACATATATATATATGTATATATGATATCATATATACATATATGAGATATCTGATATGTGATATGTGATATGTAATTTGTGATTGGACGAGTGATATCTGATATGTGATATGTGATTTAAATGGTGGTTCCTCAAATGGTAAAAAAGGCTGTATTGGTTGAATCAACCCATTGAACTCTACATATATAGTTATAGGTATACGAGAACCCCTAGTCATTGGAATGCTATCCCCAATGGGGCCCCACTTTGTAATCTTAGGATTTGGGACAATTTCGACCAAATAAGCTGGGATACAACCCCTACAATGTAGGTCCACTTATAACTGGCTTTGTCTGAATACCTAAACCCATGGTTAATCATCATCCATCATCATCCCTCTTACATTGGTATATATATATATATATATACACATACCCAGTTTTCAGACACGCCCAACACACCCAACTGGAACTGCACCTTCAGAAAAAGTGCAGTTCTGGCCATTTTTAGTTACAACTGGTTATTTCTATGGGATTATACATTCTATAAATGGGGTTATTTCAGTACAAACATAAGTTAACTGGTATGACTCGGGCCATAACTGTGGGGAAAGTCCCAAACTCCGGCCGAGGTTTGTCTCCTGCATCACATCTTCGCCCTTCTCCGCGTCCACGAAAATCGTCTGCTTCGAGGACCCGACGGCCGCTTGGATGGCTGTGGAAGCACCCGAACCTGGCGGAGATCTGGAGCGGAACCCAGGTTTTTTTCCCGGTTTTTCCCATGGGTTTTCCTAATCAAAACTTACGATCTGCAGGAACCAGTGGGTTTTCTGAAAAGTTACCAAAATCTAGAGGAATCCATTGTGTTCATGGGTTTTTCCTATAGCTGTTCCTGTGGAAAAATGGGAGCATCTGCTGCAACTCTCTGATCTCAGCCATCGCTGTTCTCTTTTCGAAGGATGAAGCGTGCGACCAGGCAATTCAACCCTGCACCAGGTTTCAAAGTTCAACTCTGCAATGAGCTAGCATGCATTTGAGGATACCATCCACAGCTCAGCTGTCAATATCCTAAAGTTTCATCCAATTCTTAATCCACCGCTTCGCAGGCATCTGCAACATGTGGATTCCTCAGTTCATGGGTTTGAAGTCACACCTTGAAACGATTATTTAAAGTAGTTGACAAACCCAAAGCATGAGTCTGGACCAAAGATACGGATTTTGGGGTGGTTTAAGCAACAACCAAAGAAATAAGTGCTCCAGATGATAGTCGAGGGTTAAGGATGATATGGGTGCAGCTCGAAAATTAGGGAAAATGAGGGTATATCAACATTAACCTATCAAACATTGGAATATGATTGACCAAACCTGAGTGTTTTGGATGAAAAAAATAAGTAAATATGATGACTCAATGAGGACATGTAAAGTTTTGTACAATTAAAGCAGTTTGAAAGTAAGCATGTTAGAGCGAATTCTAAAGATATGGATGTTGTTGTTTTCCAGACATCAGGTATTCCGGTATGGTATTCCCGAAATATTAGCTACTCAATGACCCATCCAAGGCACAGCCAGAAATGGAAAACTAATAGCAAAAGAACTGTTGGTGATATTACCCCGTGGTAAATTAACATAGACCCTGAAGATGACCAATTTATAGTGGAAACTAGTCTTCCAACCCCTATCTGGCAGGGTCTATGTTAATTTACTGGAGGGTAACAACACAAGTCCCAAAAATGAGTGATCTCAACCAATCATGAATCATCCCAAGTATGCTTGACATGATTCAGAAATCATGACATGTGGTAAACCCAATGCCATAAACAATCCCCAAAACCATCATAGATGGGTTATATAACTCATCCCCAAATGGTAGGTTTATGGCATTGGGTGAAACCCACACTAAATACCATTACCATATCAATAAATTTCATTAAATCACCATTTTAATCTAATTATCAAGACCATTTTCATCCATTGTCCCCCTTCAAACCAGCTACAAATAGCCCTTTGCCTTTCCCAGTTAAAAGTCAGCTATAACCCTATTTATGACATGTATAATCCCATTTATAACCAGTTATAACCATCATTAATCACATGTTTAGCCACTATTAACCATTATTAACCACTAATAATCACCATGAATCACTATAGAAATCACCAGTTATAACTCAATAAATCATAGAAACTAGTCAACTAGTTCGACAGAGCTACAATAAACCCTATAGTCATTTGAGTCAATTGCATCAACTTAGCCAACGAACTGGGGCACCACATTGTGGTAGGCCGGGCCTGGATTTCGGGGTTCCCATTGGGGCCCCACCTCGACCCCCGGCGACCCAGAGCTCGCGAGGTCCATCCGGTCCATCGGCGTCGAAGAATTCTGGATGGATTGAGATGCAAAGGGATTGGATTTCCTGGATTTAAGGGTGATTTAGTGGTGATTTAATGGTGATTTAATGGTGATTTAATGAGACAAAAACCCTCTGGTAATGAATCTGAAGTTTGAAGATTTCGAATGGGCCTCACTTGGATTTAACGTGTTTTTTTTAAAGAGATTCAATGGAATTTAATGGGATATAACCTACTTGGGGTTGCTGATCAGGTTAATTTCACGGTTTTTTCCCATGGTGAAATATAACACCTTTATGTTTGTTGGGATATTAGGGGCCCCGAACGAAGTTCACGGTGAAATCTCTCCACTTCGAAGTGATTTGTTGCACTTCCACGTAGTGAAAATGTTCATTGTTGGGGTATTTATTTGCTGTTCAAAACATTGCGTAAAATGTTGGGGTGTCTATTTGCTGTATGGGGTATCTATTTGTTGGGGTATCTATTTGTTGGGGTATCTATTTGCTGTAAGTTCACTGATGTTTTTTTTTGGCTTGGTGTCTACATTGTGTAAAATGTGTAATTTTGTGTGTGATATTGTGGTGCGAAAAGAAACATGATTCACAGTCAGTAGCCATGTGCGTTGCACTGTTGGGAAGTAAGATGTATTAGTATTAGTATGTGTAAATCTGATCATATGCATATATATATGTATAATATGTATATTATATATATATATATAGATACGTCAAAATTCTATCTATCCAGAGGGTAGCACATGTATTTCCACTAGACTGGATACACATGCCTAGACATGCGGAGAGGATGACGATGTAGCAGTGTGGAGCCCAGGGCTCTACATATTTCATGCTCTCTTGTAAACATTTATATACATAACTATGGAACATCACCATTTTTAACGGGTATAGTTAAACATGATGTTATACATAAACCATGAATGGGGTTACAAGTGACTTATAACTGGTATTTCGGGCCATAACTGTGTTGGATAATGGGTAAATCGACGAACTAAGTGGGCCATTTTCAATAGTTTTGTGTGTTTACCAGAGGGTATTGGAGAATATATCAATATTGTGATATCCAATACCCATAGGATCCATGTACTATATATGGTAACATTTACCATCAATATACCACAATGTTAGCATATATACCATACATGGATCCTATGGGATAGATATTTATATATATATATATATATATATATATATATCTATCTATATATAATGTCTATTCCATTATTTCTATAACGTCATAAAATTCAAGGTTGCTTGAATATCCCATCACTTGATTCAAGTCCCAGTGACTATAACTGCGAAAAAAAAAAAACCTCCAGCTATATAATATATATATATAGGGGAGAAAATTCTCGTTAATTAGAAAGGAAAAGGCAATCGTTTCCTGTAGATTACTATATGTTATGTAATATTATATATATATATGATTATATATATATATGATATATTGGTTTTAACGATCTTGAAAAATATGAGTGAATGGGAAAGATTATCCCATATATTATGAATAATTAAAAATGTTCGAAACCACCAACCAGTATATACAGTATATATAGTTGTTTATTTATGCATTCACTAATACCATACTATGATAGTTATATCCAAACAAAAACAAAAAACTTTTATTTATTTTTTTTAATATCATGTCATATCACATTACCTCCCTAAGCTGAATCTCATTTTGACGGTAAAACAATCATATTCGATCGTTATTCGATTCACCAGTTGTGACCGTTCGCCAAAAAAACTACTGTAACCTCAACTGAATGGTCAATTGATGGTTTCGAGATGATTCCCTTTTTGCAGGATCAAAGCCACCGAAAGCCCCAAATCAGCTCTCCATTGAGATTATGCAGATTATCTCCTACAATATCCCAAATTCATGGTTGGGTTTATACTACTTGTCATACATTTGCTGCTTCAAACGTCGTTGCTGTTGGTTAACTATCTAGTGACAACCAACATCGAAATTACAAAGTGGGGCCCCCGTTTACGATAGCTGAGTTGGTTCATGATTTCAATAACTATGGTTTATGATACTTACATATACTTACAATTAATTACAATTATAGTTCATGTTTTTAAACGTTAACTTTGAACTGGGGGTGCAGACACTGTTACCAACACCAGTTTTTACCGATTGGTTGATGGTTTGCCGGGCAATCCTAACCAAGCCCGAAGACAAAGGCGACCTCTATATCTGGTCAACCATGATTTCCCCATTTTGTCATTCTTTTGGGTATAACATGGTATACCCTCTGGTAAACTAACATAGCTATTGAAAAGTTGGTGGAAAAAGTTGTTCTGTTTTTGCAACACCCTGTCGTAGGCAGCGTCCGATAAGGACTCCGGCGGCGAGAACACAGGTGGCACATGGCTGTTCGATGTTCTTTCTTCCTCGTCCGCACCACGCGGTCTCAGCGGGCATCGGCTGATCTGCACCAAGCGGTCCGCGAATGTTCCGCGCCGTGCACCACCAACAGGTTCACGGCAGTCTTCATGTGTCTGACCGCTCAGCTGCATGAAACTTTCAGCTATTGTTTCACTTCCCACTTCACGGTGTTCGCCTACTGCACCACCGTCAGGTTCACAAAATGTTTCATTTATCTGGCCGTTCAGCTGCTGTAGGTTTGTAGCCAATGTCTCATCGTCTATCAAGTCGTCGGCCATCATCATTTCATTTGTCTGTTTGTTACGCTTTGCGCATCTCCCTCGTTGATGATGCCTTTTCTTCTTAACGGCTCGGATGTTTTTGTTTGCAGTTGTCGGCTGTGGTACAACTGATCCCGGTTGCACGTGGAAGTCGTTTGGAACGACGATGCTCGACGGTTTTGCTCGACGGTTTTGCTCTGGAACCAATAGCCGGTCAATGTGCGCGGCCTTTGACGGACGTGCCATTCGATTCTACTATCCAGTACCCGTTGGGCAACCTAAGACAAAGGAAGCTGACTCTACGCTAGTGTGTTACCGGATGACAATTGCATTCTTTTCTAACATCGTAACGCATCTTATCATATATTCTCATTTTTGTTCCTATCTATATAATCTATATAATCTATTTGAACTGTGTAGGGCATATGCATGAACTAACAGCATTCGTGATGTTGCAAATTAACGTTTCTGAAAACAAGTATGAAACTATAATACCAGTAGTACCGCATAAGGCGGTGGCGGAAGTTTCCAAAATAGGGAACCTATAAGAGAGATTGGTTGTTGTGAATCAGGGATGGCAGAGCGAAGCCGCTGATGGACTGAAAGGTGCTTGAGGTCTCCTCTCTTTCTCTCTCTTGCTCTAACTATCTACCTACCTACCTGTCTATCTTCTATGTATCTATCGAGCCATGTATCGATCTATCTACCTATCTATCTCTTTCTCTCTCTTTCATCTCATTACCTACCTATATATCTATCTATATATCTATCTATCTATCTACCTATCTATTTATCTATCTATCTATCTATCTATGTATCTATCTATCTCTCTATCTGTCTGTCTATCTGTCTATCTTTCTATCTGTCTATCTGTCTATATGTCTATCTGTCTGTCTATCTCTCTCTCTCTCTCTCTCTTCCTTTCATCTGGCTCTGTGTCCAGCTGTCTACCAGTCTATCTGTCTATCTATCTATTTATCTGTCTATCTGTCTACCTGTCTATCTATGGTGCAATGTCATTCAGTGTAATGCAGTGTAGTCTAATGTAGTGTAGTGTAGTGGAGTGTAGTGGAAGGTGGTGTAGTATAGTGTAATGTAGTGTAGTATAGTGTAATGTAGTGTAGTATAGTGTATTTTCGTGTAGTGGAGTATATTTTTATATTTGTAGTTGTAGTTGTAGTGTAATGTAATATACTGAAGTATAGTGGAAGGTAGTGTAGTGTGGTGCAATATAGTGTAGTGGAATGTAGTGTAGTGTAATGTAGTGTAGTGTAATTTAGTGGAGTGTAGTTGTGTCGTTGTGTAGTTGTAGTTGTAGTGTTGTGAGGTGTAGTGTAGTGGAGTGTAGTGGAATGTAGTGCAGTGGAATATAATTTAATATAGTGTAGTGTAGTGTAGCGAAGTGTAGTGTATTGTAGTGAAGCGAAGCGGCATCTGAACCTCCAAAAATGGTCCGAAAACCGTTTTTTTCCCCGACATGTGACTACGAAATGTGCTTCGCGCTACAACGGCATGCACTTTTTTCGACATCCGGACTTCCAGAAGCGGTCCGAACCCTTATAGTGTTTTGTACATTTTGACTTCGAAATGTCCTTCCCGCCAATTTTTCATCGCCCCTGTGGGCAGCTGGCTCCGCACCCGCCACTTTAGCGAGCCTACTTTTCGACCCTCCTGAGCCACAAATCATTGGAAAAACGCAGTGTTTCGCGACTTGCCTACCTTTTCGCGCATCTGCCTCTTCTGTCTTGACGTCGGTTCCTTTGCCCTCTCTCCTGGCTTCGAACGTTCTGCCCACATCGGGGGAAATACAAGCACCTAGTCTGTGTAGGAAGTCACAGCAAGGAGGAGTGAGTTGTGCTATGCTGCAATTATACATAAAGAACGGGTCATTTTCCATCCGCTCTTTGATGGTGGCGAAGCCAGTCTTTTTCAGCTTTTTTTTTTGACTTCCTTCTTCGCCCCGTCCTTCATGACCCCGAAGTTGGACCTCCCTGCCCGATTCCTTTGGCGTGCCTCAGAGCTGGCCCGGTGCTTTCTTGGCTGCACCTGGTTAACCTGACTGAGGGCAAAGACGCCATGGATCTCAGCGGCACGGCTTTCCAACCGGCAGACTTCTGTTGCAACACGATTGTCACTCCATGCTTCATCCATGCTTCCATCGACACATAGCAGGATGGACATTTGGCAGTCCCATCGAGCATGTTGTGGTCACACTTGTCACACTTTCTGAAGAGAATCGTTGCCTTCTGGGCGGTGACGCAATCTTCAAGCTTGAGATTGTCGATCTTCATTTGAGTAATGACACCGGCCTTCCCTCCCGGGTGGCGACCCTTTCCTTTTCCCCTGTTTTGACCCTTGCCCTTCCCACGTCGTTCGATGACTTCAGAGTTGGAGACCGCCGCATAGAATCCAAACAAGTAGTTCGTCATCTCCTCGGGCTCAATGCCTTCGGCAGCTTCCATGTCACGAATGACTCCCTGGAGGGCTTTGGGTTGATTCAGAGAAAAGAATTTCCCGGGCTCCACTCCTGTCAGAAAGTTTGACCACTGTTCGAAGAGCATGTCCATGCCTCTGCCGCGCTTGGATTGGACGAGTGCATTGATGACATCATCTCCCTGGTCCTTCGATCTCTTGACCCGTTCGTTGTAGCTTTTGCGTCCGGCAGCGTATGCTCTATTCGACCAATAGAACTCCCGTTCGGCCGCATTGTACACGCAGATGATGGTCTCATTGGGGATCCAGTCAGGAGTCATGATAGCTTCATCCGTCCTGAATAATCTGGCCCCCACCTGCATTGCCATCTCCACGTCAATTGCTACATAGTATGGTTTCCCGGCTCGCGTCCCCGCGAGCTTCTTCATGTTCGCATCCCATGGGTGCGTGGCAATGAAGTAGCTGTGGGCGCGTCCTGAGGAACGTGGCCACCCTCCCGGGATCAAGCCGTGCTGGATG
>Ga0126342_10011776_pt1 | contig 15612 bp, 13 predicted proteins | sample Cyp1metagenome_FD_92528 | JGI IMG/M metagenome (GOLD analysis project Ga0126342, IMG submission 92528) | Coral microbial communities from Lord Howe Island, Old Settlement Bay, Australia - Cyphastrea 1 metagenome | ecosystem: Host-associated > Invertebrates > Cnidaria > Coral ...
ACCCCTAAGTCCACCCATCATACATGACGTGAGGAAGTCCACAGGAACCTTAACATCCCCCCCCCACCCCCCCCAAACCCCGAAGTTCACGAAGCATACATGACGTGAGCAAGTTCTCAGAGGGACTTTAACATCCCCCCCACCCCACCCAAACCTCGAAGTTCACGGACCATACATGACGTGAGCAAGTTCACAGGGACGGTAACATCCCCCCCCACCCCAAACCCTAAAAAAAAACAAAAAAAAAAGTTTGGTGACCAGATGCCTGGGGACGGCGTTGGGTACTAAAAGCATGATCAAGACATTAAAACCAACCAATGATAAAGAACATAGTTGCCGACACAAACTAGCAATGATAGTGAAAACCATGTACTGTAGTCGTAAGCTTGATAACAGAAGAAATGGGTGACAACACTAGTAAAATCTAGTGACATGTATTATCACACTTTGTGTACACAAGCACGTTGTCACCCGGGTACTGTTTTGCGCTTGCTGCTTTTCTACCACAGCCGCTGCATGGCACGCCATGACTAACTGCTCACTCGAGGCAGTTGCACCTGTTCTTGAGCCTCTCATGATCAAAGAAATCAAATTTACCAGCGCAATCCAGCGCAGAAATGGATTAACCTAGCAAAACAAGTTGATTCAACCAAACAAATCACTTAAATTTATGAAGACTTTGCAATACAAGTCGCAGGTTTTGGAGATTCCAGCAAAGGTGCCATGGTCTAAACACCTTGTCTTGCAAAATGGTCATCCCACACCCAAGATCAATTCCTTGCTATGGGTTTGTTTGAACATAGAGTACAGTACTGTATCCTATTCTTTCCACTGGTTTATCATCATTTTCCTGATTAGATTGGCAAGTTTGCAGCTGGATTCACTCTTTTCGGGCACATCTAAAGTAGATATGGTATTAAATGATTTCTCACCACTAAATTCCCCAAAAAGTAGTTTGCTTCATGCCCATAAACCCATCTTCTTCGAACGGCACTTTAGCAGCAGCAGGATCTTTTCTTGCGATCCATTTCTGGACTCGGCGGGTGTCGAAGACGGTACATTGCCCACGCCTCATCTTTAAGCGCAGTATTTTGACAGCAACAAAGGTATTGTGGGAAAAACAATAATAAACCACCCATTTGGGAATGGTTTATACCACCTATTCATGGTGATTTGGGGGATGGTTTATTATTGTTTTACCCGCAATATGAAACATATTAAACATTGGCAGAGATTCACGTTGTCGTTCCTTTTCCCATGCAGCCCGCAACCCAGTGCAACTTGCTGGCGCAAATCTGTGAGCACCTTTAAAAGTATCTAGGATGTATAGACTGTGGCAAACACTTGCGCACAAATACATCTTGTATGTATGTACAAATGTATATATACACACATACATACAAACAAAAAGGTATACATAATATATATATATATGCACATCTGTAGGTATTTTGTGTATCTCTATATGTATGCTCGCTGTAGATATTCTGTACAAAAATGGTCAAATGGTCCAACCCAAATATATCTATCGACGCGATTCGAAGCGTAATCATTGAACGTCAACTGTCATGGGACAAAGGACACACAACCCTTTTGACTCTACCGTGCAAAGTGCGCCTTCGGTGGGGCTGAGCCAAAAAGAAAACTACCATCATCAACCAACAAAATGGAATATGTAACATCGATAGCACCCGTTGGTATGAACGTGTACAGTGTATGTGGCATAGTTTTTCAAGTTTACTCACGGTTGGGAAAAGTGATGGGTCATTTAGTATCAAAGCCTACACGTACAGTGCATGGCAAGGGTGACAATTCTCAAACCTGACCTGATGCAACCTGTTCATCATAATTTATGGGGCCTAGTTGTTTGGTCGGCATCAAGAATCCCAACGAGATACTGTACTTGGTGCCTCATCTGAATTAGTAAGTAGGCTATAACCCCAGTTCAGTGGGGCAAATAGTGTTCGTCCAATTGTAAGGGGCTTAGACAAACCCACTTAATTAATAAGTGGGGTGCAACACCAAGTACTTACTATTGCGTCAATTCAAGGGTTTAATCTTCTATGACACTAGATATATTTCAGCAAGTGGGCTTGCTGAAAGTGGGGCACCCAAGTGCATTGATTGATCAACGCTACCATTATCCTATTGAAGTGGCTGTAAAATGCTGTAACTGGGGTGTCAATGGAGAAAGTTGAGACACACCCAAATAAAAGGACAGAACACCAGCCAAAAAAACACGGGATTCCATCAGATCTTTTGGTGCCCAATGTACACGATTCAACTCTTGAAAGACATACAGCGATGTTTCTTTTACTGTTCTTCCAAGGGCACATCTGGCAATTGTTTGTTGACTCACCCTGCTTTGTTGAAGTTGTCGGGGCATCAAAATTCATGCTTTACATTCCTGATCAGTGATCATGATATTGACCCGCCTCCACTTCGAAGCCTGTTCCATGGAGCACATTGCCTTTGGCAATGTGCACATCTTCTGCGATTGGGCACGGTGCCGCTGGCAGTAAGGTTTCCATGTCCTGTGGTCCTCACGGTACATGAGAATTACATCAAGAGTCAACATATGCTGGCCATTTAACCGTTCCTCTTTTTCGTAAACAAGGCTGACTTAAAGAACTACACTGCTACAGTTGGGGGCTGAAGTCACAGCAATTTTCTGCGATGTGGTCAATTCCCTTGCAGAAAAGTCGCTACGACCCCGTCACAGCAGGGTCACAGCAATAGATCAAAATATAGCATGTAATAAGCTGTATTTAGTTGATGTTTCAAATCGTGTAAACATGTCTAATCCCTGCAAGAAGCGCACTTTTCCCAGCGACACCTCTGGCGCTTTCTAGATCTGAATCTTCACTAAACGCTGAGAGCGGTTGTATTTCGGCGCATTTGCCCAAGCCTGCAAGGTATGAAAGCAAAATTGTGAAATCGCTACGACTGTGACCCTTGACTGTACACACGTTCTTACGTCTCTGTCTTTCTGAATATTATACAGCATGAACCTGTTCAGCTTATATACATTTGGTATCACCCAATCACATGTCTGAATTGTTCTTTTTCGAGCGGTTGACTGCATATATCCGGGAAAACAACACGTTTTTTGGGGGCTCCGTGGGTTTTTCAACGTGGGCACTTCATGTTCAAAAATGGCATCGAACCATGGCTTTCACCAAGCTGGCCTCACTAGGTTCCTCCATCTTGTGCCTGCCAAAGGCAAAACTTCAACAGGCGTTTCTTTCATCATACCGTACAAACCTGTCACGCATCTTATGGTCATAGGGTTCAACCACCCAAGAAAAGGACTACCTATTTTATATATATATATATATATATATCAATATATATATATAAGAGTCAGAAGGGTCGTGTTACCAGTTGCGCTGGTTGGTTGATACCATCATCGTCATCGTCATCGTCATCGTCATCATCATCATCATCATCATCATCATCACCATCACCAGATCCAACCGACAACTCCCTCAACCTTCTGAGTGAAGTGGCAAATAAAACCCGGAGGCGTCTTGAAGCTGCTGCGGTGCACCCTCCACACAAGAGTCATACGTTCCCACAATATCCATTGGAATATGATTAATCACAGCCCAAAATACAACATGATCACAAAACCATTGTGTGTGTGTGTCTCTCTCTCTCTCTCTCTGTCTCTCTCTCTCTCTCTCTATCGTTATGGCCGCACATCCCACATTTCCCAAGTCATACTTCCAATCTGCCAGTATGGTTTATCATTGGTTGTCGGCTTGGGGCCTTCGTACCAGGTGATGCAAGCCGCGGGCGATGACCACCTGTAACTGTGAAATCCCCAAGTCATCACCAATGGGTGGGATTTCAACCAGCCCCAGTCATGGTAGGTTTATGGCATTTGTTTTGCCACAGTAACGAAATTGTTGTGTTGAGTGTTGGGGTGTCTATAAGTATCACTATCCTCATGTTCCTGCTGGATTGTGATGTCCATTGTTGATGGTAAAATCATGTCTGATTCTGTCTGATGGTTATACACTTGGAGGTGCATGCCACTGAGTCTAAGTAATAGATATATGATCATGATATATATATATATAAATACATATAAAAAATTATATATAAACATCTTTGTTCGGGGGTTCGGCTTTATCACGTAGACTTTCTGGAATATTCAAGTCAACAATCTAAACATGAGAAGTTGTGCAGTTCCCAGGTGAACCTGGGTTCCCCAAGAAACCATGAACTCTAATAGAGAGCCTGCTGATCCTGCATTGGGTTGAGCCCTCCAGGTTCGTCCAAGGCACTGTATCGCTTTGAGGCTCATTGACGCGTCGCCAGTTCTCTTGAGTCATGTCCTTGGCTTTAAAGATCCAAAAAAAAAAGGCACTGCAGGGCCTCGCCCAATAATCAACTCGATATATATCCAAAATGGCTAGACAAGTGGGACACTTGGACATAGTTTATGCCAACATACTTAAATATCATCCTTCTGACAACTCTTTCATCTAGTTTTGGCATCTCTTTGGGGTTGCAACATAGAACCTACAAGCTGGCCCTGCCAGTGAAAAATGTTGGCGTCTGAAATCCCAAGGTTCCAGGTAAATGCGGCTAGATGTGGAGCGAAGCTTGGAACGCACCAAGCAGCTCTGGAAGACGTAGCTGTTCTTGACCTAAGGCTATGAAGATATGGGGAAATAAGGACCTTAAAACCATCAACTTGGAGGACAATGGTCACAAAATGTATGTGGATATATACAAATATATAAATATATATACACGTATTCATATATATATATATATAAACATACATAAATATATCAACATACAGGGTTAGTCATGATACATACAGTACATTGGAGATAACCAAGTTCTACCGATCAAATCTGAAGAGTCAACCGACTCAAGAGAAACCCAAGATGGGATGGCAGAATGATGTTTCTTCATGTCCCAAGAACCAGATTTTTTTCAACTTTGGGATGTGCTAAGTATATATATATATATCTATCTGTCTATCTATCTATCTATATATATATATATATCTGTCTATCCCTATATATATATATCTCTCTCTCTCTCTGCAGTTCCGGCCATTTGTATGTACGTGCCGATCGAGAGTGGACTGTGACAAAGAAGGGGCATACAATCAACAAAAAACAACAACGATATAGGTAATTTATAGATAAGCCTCCCAACTGGGTTTGTTCGACCAAGGGGCCATTAAAACAAAGGCGGCCAAGTCGTTCAAATCAACCTGCAAAGAAACACCCATGGGCGCCCGACTGTTGCTGCTGAGATACCAGGGATCAACTTACATATTTCTTATTCCTGTTGTGTGTAACGCGATTGTGAATTCACATATGTGTATAATATATATATATTATATATTATATATATATATTATATACACATATATATATAGAGAGACGCATTCATACGATAATTCATATTCTATATCTACATACGTAGTTTACGGTGCATTATCCATCGCAACACCCCGTGTCAACTCTACTGTTCCGCCTAACATGACAAATCATCCAGAATTGGATTATGGCCCCCCAACAACATGAATACATATATCAGTATTGTATATAATTACATATTTATATATAGACAATATACAAGTCCACACAGTGTTATCTAAAGTTTGGCAGTTTCAACCACAAAATCCCAATGCTGCCGCCTGCACAACCATCCAATTCTTCTTCTTGGTGGCAGCCCGAACGGCTTGCATCAAATCCAGCAACACCTGACGCCGCTGCCATGGTTCGCTAAGATTCCATGACGGCTGGCTTCAAGCCATGCCAAGAGTTCTAGGAACATCTCTCATTTTTTGATGGATATTTTACCGTCCCAGAAAATACACATTTTCTGCACATTGACATGATGGTGCTCATTGAATAGATGGGGTGGGGTGGGATGGGGTGGGATGGGGTGGGGCAACAACGTACTCTACTGGACGCAGTCTCTTGCACTTGCATTCACACACACACACGTCATGCTACGCTACTGTCAGTCCACACTTGTTGAATTTGACAAGTGGTGGAAAATAATGACAGATTCTGTTCCCGACAATTCACAATGAGTATATAAAAGAAGACCTTTCATTATGTTCGCTCCTTTCAATGGAGGTGGGACAACCCACATGACTTGTTGGAAGTCATGAGATTACAGCGAAGCACTTCGGCGTCCGACAAAGGAGGGGTTGCCCGGACAAGAGTTACAGACCCTCGGTTCAAAAACCTCCTTTTTCAACTAGAAACGGCTGTTTCGCTATATTGCTATTATTATTTCTATTGTTATGTGATTGTTATCCATAATAGAAATACAAATACTTCTACTATGTAGATTACTATATCATTATTACTTTCAATTACTTCTACTGTGTCTATGACTGTGAATACGATCTTGCGCCTCGAGAAAGGTGCCGACGGTGACGAAGGGGTTCGCTTTGGCACGTTCCAGGCAAAGGGGTAAGAACTCGCAAACGATGGCCTCGGCTGGGAAAATCAATGTCCTTGTACCATTCTCATGGAATCATTGTGATTATTATAGAGGCGATGTACTATTGTGGCACTATGGGATTCCAGGATGGATATGCTATATAATCATCGAATATGATCTATATAATCATATATAATAACATCATATATAACATCATATATAGTTGTATGATGTGGGTATGTTTTCAATGGCAAAAATCCCAATGGAATCCCCTGTTTTGATCAAATATGTCCAGCCACCAATCGATCACAAACAACTATTGCTGATTGAAAAAAAGGCACCCCATGGGATTTTCATAGTGATTTAATAGTGATTTAATAGTGATTTAATGGGATTTTAATAATGATTTAATGGAATTTGATGGTGATTTAATGAGATTTTATAGGATTCAATGTGATATTAATGGGATATAACCTCTGGTAATGACTAAGAGTTTGCTATTGAAAATGGTCCAGTCGAAATAGTGGATTTACCCATTGAAAATGGTGGATCTTTCCAGTTCGTTATGTGGCTGTTTACCAAAGGGTAACAAATCCAAATCCCATATCAATGGGAATTTCAGGATCCTAAAATGGAGGTACGTTAGTACCATATAAGGCATAAGGGCTTATTTTGTAGGGATATTCCCTTACATAGGCCTGAAAAATAGGCCTTATATATGGTAGGTACCTCCAATTTAGGATCCTGAAATTCCCATTGACCATACTGTAGATTCAATACGATTCAAACATTATGAACATCTAATGGCGAAATCCGCTCTGGCAGAGATTATTGGTTTTTCCCATGTGTTGATGGGTATGGATCAAAGTTGGGTACCGCAATCATTGGACAGATAGCAAGAATCAACTAAAAACTCTGTGGTTTTCCAGGTCCATAAATAGTTCGGGGAGCTCCCAGCCATGGCCAGCGGCACCTGATTGGAGATGCCATCCGCCAGCAAGAGAAGCGCCAGTTCTGCTTGTTGCACCTGCCAGGGGCGGAAACCTGGAGGACCCAGGGGATCCTCCAAATCTCCGAAATATCCATAGTTTTCCCCGTTATTGCCACATGAAATGTGCACATGGAGGAAACCAAGTGGGTTACTCTGCTACCTCCCAGGAATTTGACACTGCGGACGCCAATGGCCCATTTGGCTGGTTTACCCACTCAAAATGGTGATTTTTCATAGTCACGCGAAATGATCAGAGGGTGGTCATCCTGCAATATGGAAACTTCAAAATCATCACTAAAATATGGAAACTTCAAAATCATCACTTCAATCAATACTCTGGTTACAAGGTGGTTCCTCCCACCTGTAATGTGTTGGTTTATAAAGCCGGTTAACTGTATAGATGTATCATATATCTGCCACAAACCCGACAATTAAGCTACTTATTTCAACCAACTCAGGTAACGACCGGGGCACCACCATTAGAAATTCCATTAAATTACATGCTTTGTTGGTGAAATCCCATGAAAGCAAAAATCTCACAGATTTTCCCACCAGCCCGATGATTCCGACTGGGCCTTGCTCAGCTTCTGCCAAGCTTTCTGCAGCCGCAGGAAGTCCTCATCCGAACCCAGTGACAAACCTCTGAATCCCAGCCACCCCTGGCAAGTCATTTCGGATGTTGTTTATGGTCTTGGGATGTCTTGGGTCTCTACCTAACCATCATAGTAATGAGACCTATTATGGTAACAATATGTAACAATAATCATCACCCCACCAACCTTATCCTCATCCAAACTATCCTCCGTTGTGAACCTGTTCACCCGGCAATGGAAACATTCCGCGTTTCTTCATAACTCGACAAGTAAATCATATAGCACATCTAGCAACTTTGCAGCACTTCGCGGAGGACTGTGACTACAGGAGATCAAGCAACCACCAAGTACTTAGTATTCTTTAAATGCCGTGCGTCGATCATCAACACTTTTTTTTAGCCAACCGAAGTGCTTCAACCAAAATGATCAAAATGAATGCCCGAAAGTAATTTAGCAAACCAAGAGCATTTACGGAAACACGCCAAAAGGACATGAATCACCAAACCCAAAACACCAAGTTCAACTCAACTCCAAGTCTACCCCAAATCCGGGATCATGTCGACACATCTCCCACCCCTTTCTCCACTGCATCTCCCTGTGCTCAACGCTCCCAGCAATTCCCAGGCTGTCCACTCCTCGTGAGTTTGGGTGCGACAGAGACATGCCAATCGTGCCTGTGCCAAGTTGTTGGAATCGCTCGCCTCGTGCTTCAGCAGCTCATAACTCCTGGCGTTGGGCTGGGCGGAGGGGGGGAGGTGGGTGGGGTACCAACGGACCCAATCAATCTATATATATATATTATAAATTTGTTATATGGTTTGCAGAAGAGCGGGTCATGTTCTTTGGTATTGAACCATCCATTTTGGGGATATGAAAGTTTTTGCCTTGGCTCGAAATGCTATGACACAAAAACATCGAGGGTACCGTGGTACCATCAAAAAATATTGCTCTGGAAACACATGGATTTGACCACTTTCCGCATGGGAAAATACGGCCAATCATTGGAGGTGGGGGCAAAGAAGCGAAACAACCATGAATTTCTCTGAGATCTCCGATGACAGGGACCCAAAATAGAATAAACACTTTGCCCTTTGGAAACCATTGGAAGCATTTGGCAACCATTGATTGGGAATTGGGATATACACATTGTATACACAGTATACACACTGGCCAACCACGCCAACCCTTCATCATACTTCATGGTCACCTGGAACCATGGACCAATGTTGGCCATAGCCCCACCTAGATATGTTGCTCACTCAACAATTTGGACACAGCCTCCAGGCCACACAAACGTTTTCATCTCTTGTCATGTCTTGTCACATGAGACACATCAGATCCTCTCGCGGATGTATGTCCAATACAGTGGCGAAGGCTCATCAATCAAAACATTCCTCAAGCGAGGCGACACTTGGATCACCGCATGGATCCTGGTGTTTCAAACAGGACCAAAACAGAGCCAAAATGAGTTGTTTATAGTTTTGTAACCCCCATTGAAAACTATAAATACATATTGTAAACATTTATAAACCAACTTAGCTCACCAACTGGGACCAATTCCTGTAGATCAATCGGCCATTTCTAGGGGAACCACACTGGAAGCCTCAACAGAGATGGCAGTCAAGGTGCTTCATCAGATTCAACCCCCGAATCACTGCGGTGGCATTGAGACTCGTCATGAAACCTGACAGCAAGGCTCAGCGTTTTTCGAGTGTTCAAGCTTGAGCATCGGCGACAGAATCCTAGAAAAGAATTCATGCGCATTGCATATGACATTAACCTACAGTAAATATGTAAGCACTTCTGCGCCTTGGGCAAGAATATAAGTTGTCGATTTTGGGGGGCCTCTTTACACTGGTTTGCTCACATCAACACCAGAAAAACAAGAATGCAGCGGACTTGTTTTTCATCTATGTAAGGCTTACAAACCAGCTTCATGGATCAGGTCAGCTAGTGAATTTTGATTTATTCATTTCCACTTTTTTAGCAGCATGACCACAGTAAGAGGCAAATGGCTGACTTAGCCTGGGACCTCGTCTTCAAGACACGGTTCTCGCTAGCTTGTCGCTAAGGTTACCGTTCACTTTGATTAATTTAGCATACCATGATGATCAAGAAAGAAAAAAACATGAAAAGTGAACAAATATAAGGCACAGGAAAAGGAAACTAAGAAAGAATAAAGGATATAATAAATAAAAAAGGAAATAAGAGGAGGTCAGAATTAGATTGCACGGCATTTTAGATTCAATTCAGAGTTTAAATTGCATTTAGTTTCAAAAAGATAAGAAGCCAAGGGGCAAGTCAAACAAAGAGGTAAATATATAAACGCAACACGAAAGGAGACAGGAAAAAAGAAACAACACAACTAAAAGTGGTAGGAAAAAGGCAAGGAAAAGGGAAGGACAATGAAGTCAAAGAACCGGAAAGGACGACAAAAGAAGTAAAGGCACCAATGACAAATATGTGTGCCTAGTTGTGCCTATGTCTTAGCCGTATCATTTTTTTTGGGGGGCTATATATCGCTTTACCATGTTTGATGTATGTTCCGTGACTTTTGGCTCCCCTCCTGCATGATTTGTCTAGACAAATTTTGATTGTACCTCAAGTGTTTGTTGAACTTATTGAAGTAGACTTCCTCGAGCCCTGCAGAGGATTTGATGCACGGACCCAGCAATTTCTATGGCCCACTGGATGCATCTAACGCGGAACGCTTGGGGAATCCCTCATCGGTACACACTCCGGGGGCAGCAGCGACGACAGCTCTTGGTACCAACTCTTCGTGGTCGGCTCTGCTGGCATACAAATCATCGCAAGGGCTGATAACACCATGCCTGTCAGCACGTCATGGTGCCTCAAAAGCCAACACATGCATCGTTGGTGCACAGCTTCAAGCCACGGTCGCAATGTTTTCTCTCCACCCCAGTCAGCTGATGAAGTCGGTGGCTGGTTGATTTTTCTGGTTCTTTATTCTTCAATTTGCCGGCACCAGGCAATGCCACACTTGGCTGTGTAAACTCCCTGGAGTACTGGGCGGTCAGGTTGTAGGCCCGCGCCTGTTTCGCTTTGGACCCAGTCTACGCCGATTTTGACCATATGGATAGGAAGTGGTCGTTGCTCATCTTGTCCAATGACTAAGATGTACAATCATGTTCAACCCACTTATCTCTATTAAATCCGGATTGTGGATTTAATGCCTCTACCAGCAACATTCGTAGGTTTGATCAAACTGATTGCAAACGAAGAACACATATATACAATATCACATCAATCCATAATCAATCCATTATCCTGAGGTAACTAGAATACGAAAAGGTCAATCATATTTCTCCATTCTTTGGTGAGGATTTGAACCGACATAGACACGGACAAAACCTACTCAACCGGATTGCTACCCTCCGGGTCCATCATAACTATCAATAACCACCGTTTTGAGCAGGTAAATCACTATCATATTAAACTATTAATTCATATTATTGCGGTAAGCCGATCACAAAAGTCCGCAAAATCACCACTTAAATGGGTGATATGTTCATTATCCCCAAGTGGTAGGTTTATGGAATTGTGGGAATCCAACTGTATTCCCATATATTCCCATTCCATCATCATAATATACTTATGGATATATATATATACATATCTTCATTTACATGATTTAAGTTCAGTTTTATTACACCATCCAGAAATTTCGCACCAAGGGACGTGATCCTTTGCCGCCAGCAAGGCCACTCATGAAGCCCAACAAGTAGAGCACGAAGAACCTAATGTGGAAAATGGATGGTTTGTGGTAAAGCCAACCATCCACAGTATGGGTGTGTCTGAAACTGGGGCACACCCCTAACTAGCAACTTCATAGGGAGAAATTTTATGAACATATGCATTGGGGGGTAGCCTATGTTCAAACGAACCCATATATTTGGGGTCATATCATGGGATTATCTAAGTCACGCTTAGATTTGGTTGTTCATCTATTTATTGACCCATTTGACCCCCACATTGGGACAACCATGGATAACCCAAAAAAACGTGGCTTTTTCATCAAGCTATGTTTGATTACCAGAGTGCAACTTGCTGGATTCAAAGAAACAGAAGAACCACTAGATTGGTTTGACGGAAAATTTGCGGGTTTCAACCATCATTGAAAGGGGTACCACGTTTTTGACTTCCGTTATGTGTTAGAATCTGAAAAGGATCCCTCAGAGATACAGAGATACAGAGTGTACCTGCAAGAGGGCGTGGGTGCTTAAGTTCTAGACATGAAATGTCAGGCACATAATTGCAAGGATTCGTCCAAACGTTGGAAAATCATGGAATATCATGGGAGTATCATGGAATATCTGCCCAAAATATTCTAGAATGTCATTTTAGACATGTAACCCTTTTGGGTCTCTTGGGTGGTTAGAGTTCGCACCAGCAAACCGCTAAAATAATTCCAGCAGTTTCGATTGGCAAATTCTGCTATTAGGAAGGGTTCAAATATGAAGCCCTCCGTGACTCTATCTTCTCCATGATAAATTCAAAAATGCGCATATCTTGCATGGCTAACATGACATACTCAGCAACCAATGAAAAAAAACAAGTCAAAATTAATTTCCGCTGGTGAAGCACCACCCTCTCAGTTCCCCACTGCCGATGATCTTTCACACCGAAAGAATTTCAAACACCAAGCAAAGAACTCGATTGAGCAATATAAATCGGTACCATTTCCAAGAAGGTAATTTGTGACTCTTGGTGTTTTCCCTATTTTTTTCTGAATGCATCCCTAAATCCCACGATTTATCATCCATTTTTCCTCGTAAATGCCATTTCGGGGTGTATATGCCCCATTTGGTGGTCTCTATCGAAGAAGTTCTGTATCATTTGTATATTAAGAAAGATATTGATTAATATTTTTGGTTGTTGCATTCCTGAATCTCGTCAATGACTGTCACGTGGTGTTTTCCCCATGTTTTCCCTTACCATCTGGCAATCAAACATACCAATGGAAAAGCCCCGAAACCTCCATTGATCAGGCATTTCCTAGCCAGCAACTTTGGATGACACTGGAAGCTAAACTGGATTAGAATCCCCACTGTTGATTGCCAATCCCAGTGTGAATTCAATCACCATTTATAGATGACCATTGATCCTTCCCATTTAATCCCATAAGCTAATCATTAATTAACCTTCAACCAATCAGTGGACAGGGAACTGCAGCAACCCCAACCCTCCTCGAGAGGTGATTCCCCGGCGCAACCTTGGTGACGGGACATCCATTGGTCCACTATGAATTCCACATGAATTGGGACTTATTCATGGTTTTTAAAATTCGTTCCACAACTATAAAACACTATTCAATTCCACATCCCATCACATTTTGACCAACAAAATCCATTGGTTTCACAACTGAAGATGGGATTTTGTTGGTTTTGATTCAACTGTCGAAGTCAGTGATTCATCCAAAGAAACATGGGATTCAATGGGATTTTGTTGGTTTAAATCCCACAGTTACATGAATTGGGATTTCACAACTGAAGATGTGACCGATGGGATTGAACGATCAAAATCAATCAGTGATTATTGCGTTTACCTCATTACTTGGTCCATGTGAACCCAAAACCTGGGACCTAAATCTTGAGGTCATTTGAGCTCTATCTATTTCAGGTCCAAAAACTGTAAGATATGCCAAATAGTCAAGAGATTACCCTGTCAACCCAGAAAACCCCAGAAATCCATGCGGAAATTGGAGAGCAATCAGCTCAGCAACGGGGCCGGTCAAGCCTCCATTTTCTGGTGCAAAAGTGTGGAAAGCTCTAGGCCATTTGAATCCGAAACGGGAAGCCCCCTATACATCAAGCTTCCCACACCTTCACTGTCAATCTACCTTCCAGTGTAACATCAGTAAACCAACATTGCTATGGAAAATGGCCTATACTTATATATCATCTACCTTCCAGTAAACTAACATATATACATATATATGGAAACTGGCCCATAGCTGTAGATACTATAGATGTTTTACCGATGCTTTTCCATAGCAAACGGTTAGGTTTCCAGAGGCTTTCTAGGCAGGCCGGAGCACTGGAGCACGTTGGCCGGCACATTTTCACCCTGCAACATCTGCGCGAAGTTGAACCTGGACTGTCAAAACACGGGGCGATTAAGCGTCATTGGTGACCCTCCGCTGTCGTCATTTCCATGGTTGGCTGGAGAAATCCGGTGGAAATGGAGGTTCTAATGGAAACATCAACTATAACTATCTGCTTGGTGGTTTCAACCCCTCTGAAAAAAATATTAATCAGTTGGGATTAATATTCCCAACGTATAATAAAAAATGTTGCAAACCACCAACCAGATAACTATGTTGTAGACACTGTAAATGGTGAAGTTTCAATTGCCTTGTTTGATTACAGCAGGGTAGCAAATTGGGAATATGATATAGATCGATGATCTCAAACATGGGGCCCCCATTTTGGACCCATAACTCGCTGGCCTTTTTGTTGATCTGAAGCTTGGGGTAAACAGTTCTGAGCCTTGCTCATTGGGGGAAACCACAAAATTTGTTGAAAGGAATATTGGATGACATACACCATCCTGCCTGCACAAGTTCTTTCAAGTCAACCAGTGCAAGAATAGGTAACATGGGTCCAACTTGTTTACAAAGAACAAAGCAGGATACTGTATCCATTGGTAAACAAACATGCAAGGGTTAACAAATAGAACATTGGTCATTGGTTGTTAAATAGAAATGGATGTATAGTACACTCAATCTTATGTTCCAGATCGCAACGTTCCAGAGAGTGCAAGAGTACTGTAAATCGCAAGGCTTTGCCCAATCTATTGCTCCACGGGTTATTTTTTTTTAAGTGGACAACTGGTTGGTGGTTTCAACCCCTCTGAAAAATATTAGTCAGTTCGGATTATTATTCCCAATATATGGGAAAATAAAACTGTTCCAAACCACCAACCAGACAAGGCTCGATTTCTGGAGTTCCAGAATGCCATAGACGGATTCCTGCGCTGCAGTTCGCGGATCTGGCTGTAAGACGACATCGTAAAACTGCTAACCACATCAGAACCAACAAGCATGGGATAATAAACCAACAATAGCACGGCAACCCTGAGCTTTGGAAAAAAAAACATGTTTCCTAGCAGGGTCTGAAGTTTTCAGAAGTGCCCTCTGGTAAACTAACAAAACTATGGAAAATCACCACTTTCAATGAGTAAATCCACTATAAATGGCAATTTTCAAAAGCTATGTTAAATTATTAGAGGGTTTGCCTTAATTGAGTAGTGTTCCAAAGCCTGTGGATCGTCCCTTTACTGGTTGACAGGGAGGGCCCCTACTGGATTGGGACCATTCGTCCCCAATTAATATTGGTTGGGACCAAACCCCCAAACGAATCATCAAGCAACCATCATTTTATCATATTTATATATCATATCCATAAAAATCTCCATATATTGATGGTTAAAAGCCCCATGAAATCACGAACTAATCATCAAACAACCACGTTTCGGAACCTTGTGGGCGCGCGCCGACATGTTTACTTTTTCATTCATATCTTCAGCCATGCGTTGTCATCTGACACTTTCCCAAATTTTTTGGGATCGCATCCAACC
>Ga0126342_10011777_pt1 | contig 15612 bp, 10 predicted proteins | sample Cyp1metagenome_FD_92528 | JGI IMG/M metagenome (GOLD analysis project Ga0126342, IMG submission 92528) | Coral microbial communities from Lord Howe Island, Old Settlement Bay, Australia - Cyphastrea 1 metagenome | ecosystem: Host-associated > Invertebrates > Cnidaria > Coral ...
AATATGGTAGATTTCAGGTATCCAGCAGCAAACATGGAATGCACTGAAACCAGTTCTTTTTCCCAATCTGTAGAGCTCATCTCTGCACTGCAACCTCTTCATCCTTCATCTCTTGTCCTGCAAATCATAAAAAAAGTGAAAACATTCACAGGCAGGCCAGTAGCTACAAAATACTTAGTTGGCAGGCAGGGAAGCAAACCAACCAAGCCTCTTTCTGGTGGCACAATGACGCATTGACAGGAGCCTGGCACACACACACAAAAACAGACAAACAAACAAACAAACAAACAAACAAAGTATGCCAAGAGCACAAACTGCCCACTAACACAACCAGATCTGATAATATTGATTAACAAAGCCAGGCTGGCCTTAGTTTTGTGCATCGCAATACCCACCGTGATCTCTTTTTAGGATTAGCCCTTGACGCAACACCTGGGCTGGTTTTTACCAATATGAAAGTTGTATACTTAGCCTGACATCTTATCGGTTGGCCATTAGCACATACACAAGGTCCAACAAACATTTCCCAGCTGCACATAAAACTGAAACGCAGTGTCTTGACAGGATACCTAGCACAACGTGCGCCAGATTGGAACAGAATAAAGTGCAGCTAGGCTTCGCTTCACCCATTTTTGGCAGTCTTCGTCACAGAACGTGTGAAAAAACCGTGGGTTCACTCCTCAGACCAAAGTAGTTGCACACACCCCACCACACCAACCTCCACATGAATGAAAAATGGTTTCAATTCCCCAGGTTGCCTTTGTAATTTCTAGGCTCCCTCACTTTATTTGGCACCAAGAACCCCTCAGATGTTACAGATTGGGCAGTAGTAACAAACCAAGGATCGGTAGCGCAAAGCATTGATACAAAAATGCCCCAGCACCTTAGGTGGTGCAGAAAGCAGCCTAAATCCAAATCTCAGAATTGCCCAAGAGAAAGACACTCAGAAAATGCAGCTAAGCCACATGAATTTTGGGTTTCATTAACCACAAGCTGCGGCCCAGCCTGTGAAATTCAAGATTGAAAGGCCGACAACTTTTGAAACCAGGACGTTTTACTCCAGGAAAACTTTGATGTGTATGATCCAAAAAGGGGATCACCTGTACTGTCATATATTTGTGTACCCTTGTGTGCCCCTTGCCTTACATGCTCTGCAGTCAGAACCCGGTGGAATTTGATGAACTCAGTGCCAGAATCATAGATGGATCGAGCTGCAGCAGCACTCCTTGGGGCCCAATGTTGAGCATGTCAGGAGTTGGGCTAGAACAAAACATAGAACTAGAACACAAATAATATAATGGTTGGTGAAGCTGGAACAATACATTAGTGATCTTGAAAACGGGATTGAAATCTCACCATCATGTTTGGAGACACTACCATCACAAGTTCCATCCGCTTGAGATAGAGGCTAGACAACCCTTTTTTGGGGGGAGAGACAGCCAAACGCACTAATTATTATAAAGTTATGACCCAATTTTCATAGCCTTAACCCACTCATTGCAATGGATTGGCCATGCATCAATTTCCTTCCGTTGCTCTCCATAGCGAGCATGAACTTTGCCATCGCGTTCCTGAGGAGCTGGGAGACTCAATGGCCAATCTTAAGGAATGGCTTACCCCCAAAGAACATTTGTAGAAATGGTTCAACCATACAGTTTTCAGGAATCGTAAGCTAACATTATAACTACAATATCTGGTTGGTGGTTTGGAACAGTTTTCTTTTCCCATATATTTGGGACGATGAAAATGGTTTGGAACATGTTTGTTTTCACATATCTTCGGGATCCAATCTGAGTAATATATTTTCAGGGGTGTTGAAACCACCAACCAGTTATATAATAGAATATGATCGTTGCTGGAAAGTTGGCACTAACTATATCAACATCATTTTGTGTCATTCATTTGTTTTTACCCTCTGGTAATTTAACGTAGCTATTGAAAATGGCCATTAATAGTGGATTTTCCCATTAAAAATGGTGATTTTCCATAGCTACGTTAAATTACCAGAGTGTAACTGATCGGCCACAACCATGGCTCCACCAATCCCAGATAACTTTAGTTGAAGAGTCATCGCACCACTGGTAAGGATCAGGATCTCATGGTTTGGGTAGTAACCCAAGGCAGTTAACAGGCAATCTGCTAGCCAGCTCAAGATGCAACGGCCATTGTACGCTTTTGCTGTGAACAGGTTGTTGCCATCCGGTTTCTTCACCTGGGGAAAAAAGTCCCTTAGCACTTATCGGGTATGAAGGTAACACCAAAAGAACCATATAAACCAATTCTGTGTTTTGGCATGTTTGGGCCCCTAAATGCCCCTAATCTTGAGCTACCTTGTTTGAATGGAACCAACACCAAAAACTAAGAAACAGGTTTTGGCCAAAACACCATCTTGGGCAAGAATGGTGGTTGTGAATGCTGGATCTTGTGACGTATGCAATACGCCAAAAAATCTTTGTACGCTCTATCCAGTTGCTGCTCAAAAGTTCCCCCACCAAAGTAGCCAAGGTCTTCACACAAAAGGATCCTTAGCTGCCACTCCCCTTCCAGGACATTTGCTTTGGAGCTGGATTTGTTGCAGCATTGCAACAACACCAGGCTTGGGAACAACACAGACAGAGTCAAAGTAGCTGGTAATTGTTTGCCAAGTCGCACTGACGCTGCATTGCATGTGTATAAAATACCCAGGTTGATAGTGTGCATCGAACACCACTTTAGAAGCTGTGGATGAAACCCTTTTGCTCTGAGAAGTGGGCCTTATGTTGATTTGACCCTGCAACTCCTCGAAACAGTGTTTCTAACCTTTGAAAAGGATATCATCAACCAAAAAGTAAGAAAATAACAGTTAGATCAATTCGTACTAGGCACACAAGTGTGAATCCTTTAGCCGTTTGGCAACAAACTCATCCAGCCCAAATTCTTCTTTGTCCCAAGCAGAGTTGTCTTCCGGGGTATTGTAGTAGAGGTAGGGATCAGGCCCACTGGCCAAAGCCGGACAATGTATACATACATTTGTGGCATTCCATGCTGCTGTGGGTCTCCAACAATCACGGTGGAACTCCCAGTCTCCTCGAATTTCTGTCAAACAAAACTTCAGGCCTTTGGCAGTCATTGGGGTCCCTGCTCGGAGGGCGTCGGGACCTGTCAAAGCAACCCCACCAACACCCACTGTAGGGTTTAGCCCGTCGAAGCAAGCATTGATGCTCCACACCAGCCGCCTCCATACTGCATTCAGGGTTCTATTCTTGTAGAGCTTGTTGGAGGGGCATGTGAAGACAACAAACCGACTAAAACGTGTTGACCGTGGTCGGAACAAAGGGAGATTGAGGCTGATGGACATTTGTTTTTCTACCTGGTACACCGTCCACAACCGAGCAGAGTCTCCATGCACACCTAGGGGGATGTGCTCACGTGTGGCAGGGCTCGAAACAGCCCACGGTTCCCCCACTGATCTCGCATGGTCCCAAAAGTTGTGCAGTTTCACCATGTCTATCTCAATCTTCACGACATCAAACAAATAGGATAGAACTCGGTGGGGATGAAGAATAGGATATTTCTCCACACTCAAACCCGTTGGGCTCTTCTTGTCCACCACTGGAATCTTTATGGTGTCCATTTCCTGAACAAGGGATCCTGTGTCAAAATCGGATTTTAGAGACCCATGGTAAACAGTCTCAATCAGGTTTTGGAGGTATCACCACATATCACCGGATAAATCAAATAATTTGTACTATACATGTTTTTGACAAGTTACTGTTCCTGTTGGCACTTGTGTTCATCCAAGGCACCACTGGAATGTTGACAAACTTCCAGAAATCACGGTTGTCGTTTTTTCCAGATCTTGAACCCAGCCGGTAGGTCTCTCGATGGCTAGCAGTACCAGTTTCCTAAGTACCAGTACCCGAGTTTTACCCTGGTATTTTTGTTTGTTTGTTTGTAATAATAATGTTAACCCTGGATTAATTAATAGACCATGGGTTTATCAATTTTGGTGGTACCATTTTAGTAGGAAACCATCACTTGGGGGATACACCCTATCAATCAACCAGGGGTTTGCTAATCCTAGGATTACATTAGTGCAAGTGACTAACACCTTGTTGGTTTCCATCGATATAATAAACAATAGAAACATTGAAAAAAGCAATCGCTATTATGTTAAAATAGATCATAGATTTGTTTGTAACATCGATCATCATTATTTGGTGAAACTGCTGCACCTGGTGTTGTAACAATAACGGGTTTGAAATAAGATCGATGTATGACAACCCTTGTGACAGCAGTGCTGCGAAGGCTCAGCAACCTGATTTCGCACTCGCTGCATTGCTGCGCCCACAGAAGTTGCCTCAAGCAACAGGCAAGGCCAGTGTGGTACCTCCAATGCTTACAAAGGGGGGCAATGTTTTCAAGACATAGTATCAAAAATCGGGTCACTCAGGTTACAGCATGCTACAGCTGGGCCCAGTACTTATCATAATTGCCACACACAAGCAGTTCTGGTTTGGGATCAATTTTCGATTTAATTTTCTAGTTCAGCTAATCTGAGAGAGGTACAGTGCAAGGTTTTTCCGGGCACATGCGTTCTGAATCTAGCCAAGCTTCCCCTGCTGAAACATCGTCAAAATGACCATGCAAGCTGTGAGGCAATCGGTCATCGCTACAGCCTGCGTGGAGGCAGACAGCATGACCACAGGAAGGGCTTTAGTTTGGGAAGATATTCAACCCAAGGAATCACACTATATATGTGGTGGTCACGTACCAGTTGTTTCCAAGTCCAACAGCCAACTTTGGCAGCTGGGTACATTTTTCCAACACATATCACCCAAGTATTGAAGCCAAGATTTATGGCTCACCTCGCCCAGCCAGTGAACATATCACATGACAGGCTAGGATCATTCAATTTAATGTCAAATTGTTCTTTGGATCGCGTTCAAAATCAACCGAAATCCCTGTTCCTACCAGTGGCATGGCTTGAGGCACCCCAAGTGTGCAGTGGCAAAAAGGAACGCAAAGCACATACAGTTTTAATTAGGTAGGTGGTCGAAATGTTTATACCAATGAGTGTAGTTTTGCAAAAAGTTTTGAAATGTTTGCCACTGCCCACCCCAAAATCAAGGTCATTCAACCATCACAAATAATCCAAGAACCATTGCAGTCGAACACATTGTAACAACACAGTTCCAAGATCAATTTTCATTTGCCTCACTAGGTCATGCATGTGTAGGAACATAGGCTTGCATATCCTCCTAGTGAACACACGTTCCAAGACCAAATGGGCAATCCCTCATTTTGGGATGTTGTAAGCACTGCAAAAGCCATTGAACTCATCAATGGCACAGTTCGCTTGGGCCGTTTCGGCAGGCATTGTGCCGAGATCATCCACCTCCAGTGTGCAGCTGATCAATGCAGGCTGGTTGGCCTGGGGCCCTTTCTACTGGGATGCAATCAATAACGAATCAATCTAACAACATCTAATAACCATCAGAATCCATATTAGACAAATTTCAACCAATCATTGTAAAAGCCGGAATCTACATGCAATAGATATTTTAAAAAGTATCTCAGTATCTCCCAAAAAACATCTTGAAAATGGTAGAATCCAACTTACAATACAGCTTTGTGATCATGACAATCTCTTCGAATTGGGTCTAAATGTTTCATCCCAGCATCTCCCACCACAATTCAATGCGTATTGCAGGCCTGTATGTTGTATAGTGATTACGATAATTGAAATAGTATTGATCAATAGATGCTAATGGTATCAACGATTCCGCCTTGGAATGTTCAATCGCTTTCTGGAGAGCCGCTCGTCGTTCCCTCAAATTATTCATGTGGGGCCGGACTTCAGTCAGGATCGCCTGCTTCACTGTCCCACTCCTGGGCCGACGATTGCAGTCAGGTTGCCAAGGAATAGGGGCATAGGGGTTGCTTGGATTGGGAAGTTGGATGAAGTGGGCATTCAGAATTTCAAAACTACCCAATGCATTATCGGTGTTCTTGGGATTGCAGTAACTACTGTAGGGGTTTCGTTTGAGGATCCCATCCAAACCCTTACAACTTGTGGATGTTGTTGGAAAGATCTTAACATGTCAGACATCGAAAACACAAACTTCTTGATCTACAAATTAATTTAACTTGAAGCAATTGGAATTGAAATGGTTTCAGATGCCAACAGCTCTTATGAAACCATGTTGAACGAAGAACTACTGAAAACTCTGCAAACTTCACTGCCATGTTCTTGATCGCCAATCTCAATTCCAAGGCTGCGGCATTGTGGCAAGCTTGCTTTCGACATTGCTGCCCCTCAAGATGCAGGCTCCGATCTTGGCAATCACCTGGAAGGTTTTGCCCCCCCAAAGGTATTTTTCGATTGAAGGTGATGGAGTTATATGGGGTTGGAGTTTTCGAATTAAAATGGTCAAATCATGAATCCATATATTGCTATATTGATGGTGACTAAATCATACTTGAAAGTCAGATTCGCACTGACTTGACAGTGCAACATACTAGACCAAGATACAAAATGTACAATTGATTTGGTCACAGATAGACACAGCATATGCCATGCCTGGTTGCTCTTTCGCTGTTCTTTCTTCAAGTTATCATTCTTTTCTTTTTCATGTTTCTTTTCGGCTTTCTGCTTCTCCTGTGCTTCCTTTCTCTCCTGGGCCTTTTCAAGTTTTTTCTGTTCAGCTGCCTGTTTCTTTTTCTCAGCTGCCTCGTTCTTCTTCGATTCATCCTCCATTTTCCTTCTCTTCTGATCGCAACCATCCTTGGACTTCGACTTTCGCTTACGAACCTGTAGTGCCAGAGCACAGAGATATGCAGTGAAACCTGGAAACCAAACAAAAAACATGTTTGCTACTCGGGTGACAACATCATGCCTGACCTTGATTCTGATTTATAAAATAACATATGCAAAAGCTGAGCTGGATTGTTTTGCAGAAAATGAAAGGTCATTTTGCCTACGTGATAAGCCTACAAATGATCAGAGTTGGATATCCTGCCTCCTTGGGACCCTGAGATTCCTCGGAAGACGTTGACCCTGACGATGACGACGAACTGCGAGATGGCGATGACGACATGGAAGAAACACCTGAAGAAGAGGACACATTTCTACTCTTCTTCTTTGAAACCTTCTTTCCTTTCTTTACTGCCTTCTTCTTCTTCTTCGTGTCTTTCCTGGACTTGCCATTCTTCAAACTCTTCTGACCAGCACCTTTGTTGTCACCATCATGCTCATCATCGCAATCTGCCGCTTGGAAAAGCTGATGGCAGACAGTGTCACTTGTGTCCTCTTCTCCTTCCTTGTCCCAAACCAAGTACTGCTTTGTGTCCTGCAGCACATGTAGTGGTGGCAGAAGCCTTTGACACACGTTCACACTTTCAAACTCCAAGGATTGAGAAATAGTTTTGATAAGGCAAACAAAAATTGATGGAACAAAGCACCATGAGCATATCATGTGTGTGTGCATGTGCACATGTCATATCTGTTTCATTATGTGTTATGGATGATGATGTGGCTTGTCTGGCCTCTGTCATCACCCCATGCATATCTCGATGCGCACGAATCTGGTTCACTGACGCATCGGCGTCATGCTCCTTTGCTTCTATGATTTGAGTGGCAATTGCGACTGACCCATACTTTGCAACGAGTTCACTCTTTGTCATCCACCGACGTGATCCAAACTGGCGGTGCCTGTTCTTCTGCCTGATCTGCAGAAAGAATTCTGAGTGCCTCCAAGCACCCTCACATGAAGCCCACTGCTCCATGAGAATCTGAAGCTTTGCACTCACTGTCTCTGTGTGCACTTCGACCAGCACGTTGAATTTCCACAGGTGTGTTTGGGCCTCAAGTCCAACAACCCCTAATCTAGCCAAAATTTGCCATGATGCGCAACGACGGCATTCCAAAATTGCGTGAATTGGTACCATAGTTTGTAAAGTAAAATGTCTTTCAGATTATAATAGGTAATTCCCACATGTCGAGGTCAGTAGTAATGTTTGGTAACACGAATAACATACATAGCTTATTGTGATACGACAGATTTGCTAGACTTGTTGCCACTCAAAGTTCAGGTAGGACCCACCAGGCTGAAAACTTAAACAATGTCGCAACCACTATGGCCAAGGGACTTGAGAGGCTCCTGGAAAAGCGCATGTATCGTGCATGGGCTTGTTTTTTGATTCTCACTTGTTCTTCCTTTCTGGCCAGCTCTGCAGGATCTTCCAAGGATTCATCTGCCGGGACGCTGGCTGAGGGTTCTGTTGTTGCATCTGCTGGGACGCTGGCTGATGGTTCTGCTGTGGGCATAGGATTGGCTCCGTCCCCTGGAAGGGCTCCTGTGTTGGCAGCTCCTGGCACAGACTGGGCTGGAACAGCTGGAGGTGAGGGTGCCAATGTTGGGACACGTGGTAAGATCTTCTGGAGTTGAAACACGTGAGGTGAGGGTGCATTCTTGGGCTCTGGGGGTGGGGATCCTAAGTCTGCCGTTGAAGGTCTTCGCAAACATTCCTGAACAGCTCTGGCTGTTTGACTTGTCTGCGGTGTCTCTGGTTCAGACTTCACATGCTCAGCTTTCACATCTTCAGTTTTGACAGGTGTAGCCAACTCTGCGGGAGGAGCAGCTTTGGCTTTCACTGCTGTGGTAATGTGTCTGCCGGATGCCTGACTGTCTTTGGGCTTCTCATCAGGCTTTGTCTCAAGGATTTGCTTGCTTTGGATACGTCGGTCCAGTTTAGGACCAGAAGGTTGGTCCAAGTTGGCGCTGGGTTCAGCTCTGATCTTCGGTGAAGGGGTCTGCAGGTCCTTTGATTGAACCTTTAGCTTTGCTATCTCCTCTTCTGTGCCCGGCACTGTAGAGGCATCAGAGTCTGGCAGCTGATAGGCATAAAGCTGAAGTAGGATAATAATAAATAATTACTGTAATGCTATTTATATAAATAAGATCATAGCGATATTTCGTAAAATAAAGGCTGACTTCCAAATTACAGGCTGGGAGAAGGAAACAGGAATGAGGACTGCAAACTTCAAATGAAAATAGCCCGGAGAATGGATAAAGCCACATTTGACTAGAGTTGTGGAAGATGAAAAGGTGGCAAAGCAGCAGAAACCCAGTGCATGCATACCTGCATGTAAATAGTATGATCTATCATATATTATATATGATATGTGCCAGTGATATCATGATGGTATCATACACTAGGCATATTGTTGAGTATTGTATTGTCAAATCACTGGTACCGCCAGGCCAGTTGTGGCTGCAATGGAATCCAGCTGATGCAATTGCCGGAAACCCAGAGAGACAATTGGCCGAACAGAATCCAGCCTGCTTCTGGTGGAACCTGCATTTTCTTTGTTTTCCCTTTGACTTTGGGATCGTCGGCCGACTTCTGTGGCTTCCTGGGATGTTTTGGGTTTATACATACAGCTAGGCCTCAACCATGTTCAAATATCTTTACTTAGGAGCTTAGGAACACTTAGGATACCACTTTTTTTAAACACTCAGAAAGGCGATCTTCATTGATCATCTAAGCAGTATGTGTGATTGAGAACTAACGTGATTTAATGTGCAACCCCCATTTTTACTGATATTTCAGATGTATAGACCTGGTGTTGGATGATACCATGAACAAATTGCACAGCCGGTCCTGTCACAGGCAGAGCCTTCCATCGTGGTGTCATCCATGTTCACTGTGTCCATCACCGCAGCACGAGCAGCCCTTTTGCCTGCACGTTCAAGAATGGCATCCAAATCACCACCCAACATGGTGTAGGAGGTACTAAGGTGGGTCAACCCTCTGCACTAACCCAAGAAAGTGAGCCGAGATGAACAATATGCACGTTAAGGTTTGAAATCAAGAATTGTCAAAAAAACATGGTTTTTAGGGTATTTTGGGGTAATAGTCTTTCACGCCCAAAAATGGTCTTTCACGCCCAAAAATAGTCGTTCACGCTCCATTCACGGTCATTCACGGTTCATTCACGGTCAGCATATTCTCATGAAAAGCCGATTTTTTAGGGAATTAACTGCAAAGAACAGTTTTCACATATGTTTTGTCTTGAGGTGATGTTGGAGTCTATCTTTGAGCATTCATGTTGTTTTTTTGGGTCATGTTCTTCAGCTTGTATACTGTACGAATTTTCCCAACCCTGGACCCTGAAAGCCCATCAGAATCATACATTTGGAATTCAGACACTGTTTTTTTTGGGGGCCGGGTCACCAACATGAACATACCCACGATTAGTCGGACTTCCAGGGCTTGAGGGTAATTAGTCTGCAGCACTTCATACTTGTGGCAGCAGTTCTAGTGGAAACTACAACCAGCTTGTAAATTACAGCGGTCGTGAGCACATCACAAGACCATAGCATGACATGACCTTAGGTCAGTCCAGGCCCTCAGAAAGAATTGGATGGTATCGGCCACACCTCCTTTCTTCCAACAGAAAGTCTCTCAATTCACTGAGACAAGCATGTCGCCACTTGTATGGTGCCTCCCGGTGTGAAATAAAAAAGACATATCACCATGACATGAGAGTCAATAGCATCGAATTGCTTTGCGATGACCCCTAAACCCAGGGTCTACTAGCTACATGTACTATAAACTAAATCTGTTGGGTTTGGGGCCCATGTACTTCAGTTCAATCAGATTCACCCCAGCCTGGCACATCTTCCTCAGATTGTCGGTTGCCAAGCCAGCTTGAGGTGGATACAACGCTTCTCGAAGCACCTGGATGTTTCTCGGAGTCTCCTGGAGTCGACAAGGACAAGATCTGCGGGGAAGTAGATAGACAGGCTAAAAATGTATCCTGGACAAAATCGTAAATTGAAGATCAACATTCTCTCACCAAAGGTCCTTCCATTTTTGGTGCAAAGCACAAATAGCTTTGCCATAGTTCTTGGGATACACTTGTGATCTTTTCAGAGCTTTTGAATTTCCACACCTCATCAAATGATCTAGTCCAGTGACCACACATCTTATAAATGAAATAGGTAGGGTCAACATTTGACAGAAACATTGCGGTCACCAAATTGGATCTACTGAGTTTGGCACACCCTTCTGCGCCCGTTGGCATCAATGTACCTTTTCACTAGTGCGGCAGATCTCTTCGCCCGCTGCCTTACCCTTTGAGTCAACTTTTTCTTCAAGCGGTAGGCCCAAGGACTTAGGAAGGCGCAGGTATCAGAGAACCCAGTTGGACATATTGTCATCATGGTGTTCCTCTCATTTATCAAATATGTTTAAGATCCAAACCAGTTTCCAAACGTCACGGTTGGCTTGAGGTTCTTGTGCCCATAGCTTCCCATGTAACTCAGATCAGGTCAACAGTGACACTTTATAGAGATTGTTGCGGTGTATCATGACAGCATGACAAGAGTTTCATTTGCACTTTGAGGATGTTTGTGGTATATTGATTGTGGTATAGTGTATCCAAGGATAGTGGATCCCCAAACCCCCTAGCCCCAAGAATTTTTCTTTTTTTCAATGAACTTTGGTGTGTAATATTTGGCATATATATCATATCTCCCAACCATCAGACATGGTATTATTTCACTGTTTTTAATCCAAGTGGCAACCTGGTCACCAGCCAGGGCAGGAACTGGGACACAATTTTCGACAACCAAACCACATAGGGGAAATGCAACATTATGGTTGACTGCGGCTGTTCACATAGACTTAGTACACATCGCACAAATCCCAGGAGGAGAAGCAGACACAATCTCGCTGTGATCCTTGGCACCGTGTGGGATGCAGGTTATCTAGTAAAGGACCTACAACCCAACTAAAGATCCAATGTGTTCATGATTCATGAAATCAACACATATATTCTTGAAATGTTGTGAGAGTGAATCTTCAATCGAGTTTCGTGTTGGCATCTCGGACGTAGTTGCGCTTTGGGTTTCCAAGAGGTTTTGTTCTTGATCTCCCACTAGTTGCAACATTCAAATAAGCGAAACTGCCGCAGGGGGGGCCGGCTGTAGCCAGCCCCCCCTCCCGAACCCTGAGCATAATTTGTATACTCTTCAGAAATCCAGGCCTTGGAAAGGAACAGCTAGCCATCTCGAAACTGTGGATGAATCTGGAACTTCGAATTGATGTTAAAAATCTAATTGACATAAAACGTATGATCAAACAAACCACTCTGATACAAATGGCAGTTGACCAGAATGATTTGCATTGAGTACCTGACACACTTGTTATATCTCCATTGATGCCACCAGTCTCCTTGTCAAAACCCTTCCTCAGACCCGGTTCGAGGTAGCAGGAAAGAGGTCTAAACCCCAAAACCACAACATCACTGGTGATCATGATATCCACCAATCAGGTCAGCTTCAGGCTGAGTATGACACGACTTCAAAGAATTTTCATCTTAGTGCGAGCTGAAAGACTAATTTGTTCTAGTGAAATTGCACTATTTGTACTGCTCTAAATATTGGTTTGCACTGCCCACCACACACCAATGAGGGCTGCACTGAAAGCCTTGTTGATAGCTCCCTCACCACTGAATAAGTCAACATTCCACAGATCCTGGGCCAAGACAAAAAATGGGATCACCATTGTACAACACATGGGATTACATGGGATTACATGGGGCATCAATTTTCACATATTCACAGATACAAATGTCTTTACCGATGGTATATTGACAAATCCACCTAAGACTGGAACACGGTGACTGTTGGCCATCGGTGTTTGCTCCACGACATAGTCGATGCAATGCAAACTCAGTCACCATGAATGAAGAAGGGTATGTTCGATTGTTTTTTGGGGACGTAAAAGCAACACATACAACCTGATGGACAGATCATTATCTTAGCTATTGCAGCCACACTACAACACCAGTGGTGCTCCCAGGTAAAGAAGGAGCTGCGAAGCTCTGGCACTCAACGACAAAGGAGACGACCGGGTCATGGTGGTGCGGTCAAGTGGGTCAAGATCCAAAAGGGCTACGTTTGTTTTGCGACATCTGGAATTTGAGAAACAAAGAAGGAGACTTCCACCATTACATAAGGGGTTTCAACAGTGCCCATTTTCACTTGTGCGCCACAAATCCCCTTAAAGCGCAGCATCAAAATGTGTGCAGTGTTTGCACAAATATTTGGGATTTTGACATAGCTAGCTGGAGGTTTAGGCCCATTGCTACAAAAGTTGATAATCTATGTTTGCTTATCAGAATTTTGATCATGATTAGTGGGCCATTGCCCCTTATGCCAGCCAGTCACGGGCCATAGGACCGCAGCCAGGGTTTAACCTACCCCTACTACTCACACATCACCTCTCATTCGGCTCGGGATGACCAGCAATTCGCTCCCATCCAGCCAACAGCTTTGCCAGGGTCCACCTTAAAGGCTCACAGGGGCTGATAGAAATCAACATATTGATTTTCCACACAAGTAGCACCCCAACAACTTACAACAATGTGTTGTTATTTTTTACTTAGGTCCCAACGCTTTGTCAATCCCATGTTTGGCCCAAGCCAAGCTCACCCCCTTCCGGCTGTTCACCTAAGATGGGTAATTTGGACTTGTAGGGGAGGTGATCAAAATGCATGTATACCACACAAAACAGTGTTGGTTGCTGTGACATGATTTGTTGCAAAACAAGGCTCGTTCAGCACTAGGCCCATAGATTTGTTGATCTTTTCAATCCGCTCTTTGGGAACATTCCCAGGGAAGAAGGTGCGGCTATTCAGCCTTAAAGACTAAATCAGAAAGCCAAGCAAAACAGTAGCTCCTACTTTCGAACCAAAACAGTACAATGAACTTAGCCCAAGACAGAACTCCAATGGATCCAGGGTCAGAGCAGGCTGGTTTTTGGTCAGCCGGCATTCTCACAGTGAAGGTCCTTAATCCCCATTGATTGAACTCTAACCAAACTTTCAAAATTCAAAAGTCTTCAAACCTGGGTGTCTAACTTGAAAGAAAGTGCCACTTCTTGCTTCGCTTTGATCTGGGACAATGTATGCTCAACTTCAGCAGGGTATTCAAACATTAGACACTTAGCCGACGTGATCACAGTGTCCAGCTCTTTCAACGCACTCTCCTGGGCGATGAATCATGGTGAATGTTATTCCTAATTCCGAACGAAACAAAAAGCCTAGTGATATAACAGTAATGGAAAATATGCAACAATAGTGGAACCCAATACATTCCCAAATTATGTGGATTGATATTATTTGAATTTATTTGAAATAAATTATTGATAAATGTACTGGTCAGAAGTTTTGTAAGACGCCAAACGCTACAAAGTATCGATCTCAGCAGCGGTCTTGGTTCTCACAGGTTTTTTCTTTGGGCTAGTTGGTTCTTTGTTGGGCTTGCCGATGCTGTCAAAGTCCAGCTTTCTCTTCGCTGCGTCGTGCTCATGCGAGCCACCTGCTCTTTGTTGCTCCACTGCTCTTCGGGAAGCTGCTGCTGCTATCTTCATGGGGCTCCTCAGATCCTGGGCCTTTGCCTTCGGCTTTTCCTTTGCTTTCTTCTGTTCTTTCTCCTTGTCATCGACACAGTTGGGTGATGTCGTTCCTTCTGCTTCCTCGGGATCTTTGGCTGCCTTTCTGTTGCTTTCTTTTCTCTTGGCCTTGCCATTCCCACTCTCATCTTTGCGTGACGCTGACGCAGCATCAGCTGCATCTGCATCTTCATTTGACTGGCAGCTCTTCTTTGCAGCTCATTTGCCTCGCCCTCTCCCTCGTCCTTGTCCTCGCCCGCGGCCTCGTCCTTTTCTTTCATTGTCTGATTCTTCTTCGGCTAGGCGAAGAATCTTGTCCTCATCGTCCCCCTCATCCTCCTCTTCCCTCAAAGTTTTCATCATCTTTCGTTGGGCCTTGATGATGTCATCATTGGAAGTATTGGACAATGCCTTATGTGTCTTTCGCATTTCCTCCATGATCAATGCAGCTCGGTTGTTTTGCTCTTTGGTCAAAAACCTTTCGTTTTTGACAAGGGGTCCCTTGGTGTCTTTGAAAGTCCCACCCACTTCACCCTGTGCATCCGCTTCCTCCTCCTCTTCATCGCTGTCTAGGATGGTAGCTACTGTCTCCTCTCGTTCAACTTCTTCATCCTCAGACTTCTCAGCTTCCTTCTGCTTTCTTTTGGGCTTCTTCTCATCTTTGGGTGGTGGGGCAGCCTTCTTCGGGGGTTCTTCCTCTGCTTCGGCTTCTTCATCTTCATTTTCCTTGTTTGCATCGACTGCCTTCTTGCGGGATGCTTTCACCTTTGGCTTCTCATCCTCTTCATCCTCAGACTTCTCAGCTTCCTTCTGCTTTCTTTTGTGCTTCTTCTCATCTTTGGGCGGTGGGGCAGCCTTCTTTGGGGGTTCTTCTTCTTCGTCTTCATCTTCCTTGTTTGCTTCGACTGCCTTCTTGCGGGGTGCTTTCACCTTTGGCTGCTCATCCTCTTCGTCCTCAGACTTCTCAGCTTCCTTCTGCTTTCTTTTCAGCTTCTTCTCATCTTTGGGCGGTGGGGCAGCCTTCTTCGGGGGTTCTTCCTCTTCTTCATCTTCATCTTCCTTGTTTGCTTCGACTGCCTTCTTGCGGGGTGCTTTCACCTTTGGCTTCTCATCCTCTTCATCCTCAGGCTTCTCAGCTTCCTTCTGCTTTCTTTTGGGCTTCTTCTC
>Ga0126342_10011778_pt1 | contig 15610 bp, 16 predicted proteins | sample Cyp1metagenome_FD_92528 | JGI IMG/M metagenome (GOLD analysis project Ga0126342, IMG submission 92528) | Coral microbial communities from Lord Howe Island, Old Settlement Bay, Australia - Cyphastrea 1 metagenome | ecosystem: Host-associated > Invertebrates > Cnidaria > Coral ...
ATGGCAGAGCGAATCCACTGATGGACCGAAAGGTGGTTGGAGTTGTGTTTTCTGGAGTGGTTGCAATGGTTGCAGTGGTCACCTCACCACAACTGCTGGATGTAGTGTGGTGTAGTGCAGTTGCATCTGTAGTTGTAGGCGTAGTTGTAGTTGTAGTTGTAGCTGTAGTGTATTGGAGTTGTAGTTGTAGTTGTAAGTTGTAGCTGTAATGTAGTGTAATTAGATTAGCGTAGTTGCAGTTGCAGTTGTAGTTGTGGTGTGGTGTAATTAGCGTAGTGTATTGTAGTGATTGTAGTGTACTGTAGTGTTGCGTACTGTAGCGTGGTACAGTGTAGTGTAGTCTAGTGTATTGTCGTGTAAAGTAGTGTAGTTGCAGTTGTTGTGTAGTGTCGTGTAATGCAATGTAGTGGTAGTTGCAGTTGTAGCCTAATGTAATGTAATTAGTGCAAGGTGTAGTGTTGCGTAATGTAGTGTATTAGTGTATTTGCATTTGTAGCTGTAATGTACTGCAGTTTAATTAGTGTATTGCAGTGTAATGTAGTGTAGCTGTACTTGTAGTTGTAGCTGTGGTGGTGGTGGCAGTAGTAGTAGTAGTAGTAGTAGTAGTAGTAGCAGTAGCAGTAGCAGTAGCAGTAGCAGTAGCAGCAGCACTAGTAGTAGTACTAGCCGCAGCAGCAGCAGCAGCAGCATAGTAGTAGTAGTAGTAGTAGTAGCAGTAGCAGTAGCAGTAGTAGTAGTGGCAGCAGGAGTAGTACTAGTAGTAGTACTAGTAGTAGTACTAGTAGTAGTACTAGTAGTAGTAGTAGTAGTAGTAGTCGTAGTAGTAGTAGTAGATGATGTTGTAGTAGTTGTAATGTAGCGTAGATAGGTGGAATTAGATGTAATTTGTGTAGTGTAGTGTAATTAGTGTTGTGTAATGTAGCGTAGTTTCTTTGTAGCTGTAGTTGTAGTAGTAGAGTGTAGTGGTACTTGTACGTTAACGACATTTAAATATGTGGAGGGCGGGCCAGACCGCGAGGCCCCGGAATACCACGAACTGAGTTCCTATATTTAGATGTAGTTAGCGTATGTTTAAATGAATTGGATTCCGTATGTTTAAATGGCCGGACGGGCCAAGGAAAACCTTCCCGGAGGTAGTCCAAAATACCTGTTCGTATATTTAAAAGCCCGTATATTTAAATGTAGTTACTGTAGTTGTAGTTGCAGCTGTAGCTGTCCATCTATCTATCTGTCTAACTGCAAGCTTGAAAACCCAGCAATTCTGCGAGACTTCCTCAATTATCGAAGTTGACAGCATCAAAAACGAAGCAATTCTCGCAGACTTCCTTCAAAAATGGAAAGTTGAGTGCAGAGCGGACAGCCTAGTACCAATGCGTTTTGCGATTTGTCCTTCCATCTGTCTAAAGTATTGCATGTATTGCGCCTGCCACGGAAAAGTGATGCCAGGTCATACGAAGTGCTGCACCTGTCACGCAAAATCATCTTCCCAAAACTGAAGATCTGATGCTCCAAAATGCAACCTCTCTCAGGAAATCAGCGCCCGGACCTCCTAACATCTCTGATGAACATGTCTCTTGTACTGCGCCTGCCACGGAGAATGTATCTTTGCAGATCTTCTTCAAATGTCCCACGCCTGCCATCGTCTTTTGAAATGCTACAAAACCCTCATGTTTTGCTCACTCACTTTTGACAAGGTGCATAATCCCTTGCGCTTGCCACGCATCTGAACGTCCACAGTGCTCCGAACCCCCGCAGTTTTTTACACTTTTGACTTGGAAATGTGCTTCGTGCCACAACGACATCTCAACTTCCAAAAGTGGTCCGAACATGAGGCGTTTAGTGCATTTTGACTTTGAAATGTGCTTTGCGCCACAACGGCGTGCACTTTTTCGACATCGCAACTTCTAAAAGTGCTCCGAATGTGAGGTGTCTTTAGCTTTTTCACTTGCAAATGTGCTTCGCGCCACAACAGCGTGCAACTTTCCATCTCTCATCTGACCACATGGCTCCGCACCCGCCGCTTTAGCGAGCCTACTTTTCGACCCTCCGGAGCCTAAAATCATTGGAGAAACACAGTGAATTGCGACTTTCCTACCTTTTCGCGTGCCTGAATCTTCTTTCTTCTGAATTTCTCTTCTTTGATCTTCTTTCTTCTTCTCTTCTCTTCTCCCATCTCTGCTTTTCATTTGTCCATATTGTCGCAAGTTTGACTTCTAAACTTTCTTCGATCATTGTATATATAGATGACACGGGGATAGTTATATATTTAAATTTAATGCAGGTATACACATATATATTATGTATATATATATATATGTGTGAGTGCACGTGTCTGTGTGTAAAACTTAAATACTTATATATTTGATGTCTCTAGGTATATGTTATACAATGTTATACATACATAGGTGCTGTGTGCAATTTGTGCCCTGTCGCGCTCTGCGATGTCGCCACACATAGTGTTGTTAGTAGTATCATCTAGTATATGTATTTTTGATCAGCTTCTGCAGAGGTATGGTAAGTCAATGGCAGGCCAAAAAATTCAAAACGTGTCACGTGAAGTTCCTAGTCGCCGAGCCATGAGCGAAGGCTGGGAGATCATCAGGCATTTAATCTAACATACCATCACTGTATTTTAATGTATCTTGACCTGTCTTGTGCTGAATGGCAGCCACTTTTCCAAGGAAGATGCTGGATGAAACAGCCACATGGAAAGAGTCCTCGGTTGGGGAAGTCGACCTCCGGTCAGATCCCCATGCATCGCAAGAGAGCGTTTTAGCAGTTCTGGGGTTCCTAGTGGCAGATGCCCGTTCTGAGTATGATACTGTGTGGGGTGTGGTGGAGGAATTTGGGTTTTCTTTGTTTCTTGGATCCACAGGTCGAATCTGATACCTGCAATCAGGTGTCCAGCCCCCAAACAATTTTAGTTACCGTACAAGTTTGCACTATGAATGAAGCTGCTAAAAGTAGTGACATTGTATTTCATCATGACACATGATCACGATGCGGATGAGGATGGGGATGATCATCAGGATGATCATTATCAGGATGAGGACGAGGATGACCTGAACGACAACGATGACGACGACGACGACGATGATGATCATGACCATGACCATGACCAGGACCAAGACCATGACCATGACCATGAGGATGATGTTGATGTTGATGCTGATGCTGGTGCTGATGTTGATCTATCTCTTTTATATGTATATATGTATATATATATATATTGTAACGACCTCACTGCGACCTCACTGGAATCATTGCTTATAAGGGAAATCATCCCCAAATGGCCTTAATTCAGGCTAGTGAAATATTATAATTTACCCCGATATATATATATATATATATATATCTATATATATATATGTATGTATGTATGTATGTATGTATGTGTATGTATGTATGTATGTATGTATGTTTGTATGTATGTTTGTATGTATGTATGTATGTATGTATGTAATGCATGCATGTAATGTATGTAATGTATGTAATGTATGTAATGTATGTATGTATGTATGTATGTATGTATGTATTTTCATTTGCGTGGGAAGAAGACAATTAATTAATAGAAATTTATATTGACATGTCGATCATATTTTTAATTTTCGTGAAAATGCTAAAGCGATCGTTCTTTCACTCACAGCAGATAGAGATTGGCACTCAGGATGTGTTTGACCCAAAAGATGTTTCTTTGGCTTTATCCGTTCGCGCAATGGCTGACCGCTTTTGCATTGTGGACTTAGTCAAGTGCGCCGATGACGCATTGGCATCCTTTCTCTCAGAGGCCATGGATATGCCAGGGGACGAGAATGTGCATTGATGTTTGTTGATGCATTGTTGATCCACTGTTCAAAATGAATCACAGCCAGCCCCATTGTATCTGGGGTGTTGGGAGCTGCCCCGCTTTTTTCTCATTTTTTTCGCCCTGATCCCAACTGCCATGGCAGCCCATTTTGCCATCAATTCAAGATTAACTTCCCGTCAGTCTACAGTGTAGTTTAGAGAAATTTCCAAGAAATGAATCAAACATTTAATTTGAGCAAACGAAACGGAATGATTCCTATAGATCTTAGATGAATACAGAAGAACATGGATGAAAATGGATGAAAACGGGAGGTTTCCCTGTTTGTTCAGGACAATGTGCTCACCTTGCTGGGGGAGTTGTTAGACACTGGCAGCGAGGTGGGCCGTGGGATCGCTGACAAAAGAAAATAATGTTCCAGATCCAAAGGAAACAGATCCAGCAAATGTAGAAAAATGAAAATCAATCAAGGAATGGAACCCGCTAAAATTCTTGAGTCATGAGAGAAGTGATCTTCTTAAAGAGAACTGACCCTGCATGGCAGGTAGAAGCAGCGTGTTGGAAGATGTTGGAGTCCGATAGCAAGCTGCTGGTGAAGCAGCAGGCCATGCTGGATCAATTGATTGAACAGCAGCCAGCCTTGGCGAAGAGGTTGATCCTCAAATTTGCGTCATTAATAGCTGAGAGATAAATGCAGTAGCCGTGAGTCGCGGAGCTGTTGTAGAAGCCAACTGTGCGAGGATGATTTTAAGTGCTGATATTTTTCCAGGTGTGAAATGGTCGGGCTGTGTAAATTGTTCAATTGGAGTAGGACAAATTTGAAGGTGGATGAACACGAAAATCAATGTCATGTCATGCTGCGGCAATGTGCTTGTGTGTGGGTGAATTTTGAGAAGCTTAATAGCTATCTACCACACCAGATCACACCAGCTATTTCAGGAAGTGATTAGGTTCACCTTCAAGTGTCAAAAGAGATATCATTTCAGGTAATTACTATGGGGAGTTCCTTTGACATATTTTGCACCAGTTCACACCTACTAGGATGTACAGATTGGAACAGTTTTGGTTCGGCAGCCCATGGCTTTGAATTTCAGGGCAATTCCTAAATGGGCTGCCAACCTCAAAGTCCCTTGGCATCGGGCATGTGGAAAATCTTGCTGGTGCCTCTCCATGAAACGTAGGGTTTGCCGTGCCTCGCCGCCAAAAGAGTGACTAGCAACCTGTTGGTGCTGCCTCATCGAGTGCTGAAAAAAAAGTGACAAGTTGCTGTTGCATGTTCGGCATTGGGAGGGGTTGGATCACACCTGTCCATGATCTCCTTTGACATCCCTTGACTGTTCCATTCGTCGCCTCAAAGCGTCCTAAAGCCCTTCGGTGCCCTTGTCCAGTAAGTCTCATCCCAGAAAGGAATCCCTTTACATGTGGGGAGGAAAGGACAGTCAGTGACACTGTCAGTTTTTTGATGCTTTCAGCGTCAATGTCAGGCGGCAGACAGAGAGAAACAATGAGCCTGGGCTGCAGCGTATGCATCACATGCGGGTGCGTACAGCAGTACTTAGATTGTTTATTGCACGTCCAAAGTAGCCTGCATAGTCACAACAGCTGGGTGTAGTTATTCATAGACACACATGATATATACAGTAATTATAACTGCGTGATTGTGTTTGCTGTGAGCTTGACACACGTGATTGCGATGCTGCTGGCGAACCAGCCAGGCCATCAGCAAAAGGATTCCATGTCTAAAAGTCCATCAGGGCTCATTAATGTGACCTGACATGACACAGTCTGACTTGATCAATTTGCTGGGCAATATGTCACTTTCTGCGTTGTTGCTTTGTTTTATCTTGGGTTGGCAGCTTTTCTTCTGACTGCCACCTTATTGTACTGAAAGTGCCATGCTGCTATGCTGAAGTACTTACTGAATAATGTGGTGTGGTGAAACAGGGTGCTTAAATCACTACATCAGCTACCAATTGCTACTAGTGGATGGTCTCTTCACTCGCGCACAACACGACTAAAACACGTCTCAACATTCCATCATGTTGGAACGCTTGAAACAATACAGTATCCACTTGAAATTAAGTTATTTGATGTTTTTTTGGCTACATTGCTTGCTGTTGAGTACCACATGCATTCGTGGTTTTTCATGTTTTTCTTATGGTGTGCCTCCATGGTCATCACGTCAGTGCAGTGACGTGAAATCGACACCTCGGAGGAGCTCATTTTAGAACGACTTTCAACGGGCCAAAGGGCCCTGCGCAAGATCCGATGGTGCCCAGGGCTGTGGGGTGCCGAGTCCGGATGGAGGAAGTCAACGAAATGATGTGATAAACATGGCCTCTCAATATGTGCATCATTACATCAGTATATCATTTTGTCATCATAGTTATTCAATTATGTATATATATATATATTTATTACTATATATTACTACATATTATTATTTATTAACCAGCAAAGGTGTCTCCAAACATTGGACTTTCCACAGTTGCTCGTTTAATCCTCCAGGCAGATCAGTGGCACGATGGCCTTTGCGGGCTTGGTCTTTGCCATTGCCAGCAGCATTTGGAGCCCTGGCCGCCCGGGCGTAGGGGGCGGGCATTGTCAACTAACTCAGTTGAGTTTGAGTTATGCAGCATCCTTCTTTTTTTTAATGTAGATATAAATATGATATATATAATCTATAATATATATATGTATATTTATGTATATGTATGTATATGTAGTTTTAAAAATATATATGTGTGTGTTTATCATTATTATCATATGCAAGTATAATAATATTTACATTTATTCTATGGAGAGGTGGGTAAAAATGATCTTGTCAGACCAGACCTGCAACTGTGCAGAAAATGCGGGGTGGATTCAGCCTTTACCTGATGACAAATGCAACAACCTAGAAATTTACATTGGTCATTTATTATTCACCCCATTGATCCCATTAGTCATGATCAAATTATAACCAAGTCAATACTAATTATCATCAACAACTTTCCACAGAATCACCAGCCTCGAGGATTATTCTTCGATTAGTGTACACCGGCAAAGTCGAAAATTTGGACCTGGCTATTAGTTGGACGATCTCTGTGGCTGGCATGGCATCTCAGCGAAAACCATCGTGGTGTGGTAGGCTATGGCACGCTCAACAAAACAGGCATAGAACCTTTGTATAATACAAAAATATACAAAATGAGTCGTCTAAAGTATATACAGTCCCCAAATTGGAGGTTTATGATTGTTTACATTATAATTCATTTATTGATCTGCAACGAAGGTCGCTTTTAAAGGGACATGCTTTCCATGGAAATCATGGGTATTCCTCTGTGCTCAGCCAACCCAGCCATGTTGAGGCATTGCTGGTCTCAGAACCTTGGACTGGTTGAAACGTGAGGGATTCGCTGGGGAGATTTGAGGAGTAGATTCATGTTCAAAGGCCCCAAAGTATCATCATCATCATCAGTGTGCCCGGCCCCATTCTTTTTGAGATCCAGTTTAGTTTTTAAATATTCCCAAGAGCCTACAGGCATGTTTTGAGAACAGTTTATAGCAGATGACCGTGTCCCACTGGGTTTCCTTTTTCATGGCAGGCTCCCCTGCCGGATGATGCAACACTCACACGTTTCGCTGTGGTGGGTGTGGCTGCACTTTGTGGCTGCTTCACCGGATATGCGACTCGGCATGGCTGGCTTGAGAACGTTGGTCAAAATTGAGTCCCTACAATTGAATGGTTTGATGATGAAAAAAGATGAAAAAAGGTTTCAAACTGTGAGGCCAAAGGGCCTTTTTGAAGCTTTTGAAACATACCCACATTGCTTGACAGCTGGTGTTGTACAGCCACCTTCAGTCAATCTCAATTACAGAAAGTAGATACATCGAACAGGCCACAGTTCTATTCTACCAAGGTAAGCACGACAGAGCAAAGCAGGCCTTGAAATTGAGACATAATGAGACAAATAGCTTGTGCATGCTTGTGCTGATGTGCCATGCACCATGAGTGGTTCACAAAACAGAACAGGACGATGACTATCAACTGGTGATTTCAACATGTTTCAGCCCTTTCTTGATTGCTATCCCTAATAAGTTACTAATGATGATAAATCTAAGATCCCTATTGTTAGTCATTAATCTGGGTCATTGATCTTTACCAAATTTCCTATCCCCAAATTTCCTACTTTGGGCCCAAGAAACCCACCATAAGGTGGGCTGATTTGAGTCCCGGACATGGCAAGTCACTATAGGAATGGTGGCACATGGTGGCACTTTGATCTTCATCATCTAATCTAAATCATTGGATAATCATGATGTGACATGATGTTAGATGCTGTCACGTAGTATCACCCAATATCATTTGATTTCATCGAATATCATCCAATATCTACAAATTCCACAAAAGTCATCACGCCTTGTAGATAACATGGTAATAACATTGAAATAACATCCCCAACGAACCGAAACGATGAGCCGCTCAACATCCCCATCCACTCCCGCTGTCCAGGAAGCTTTAGATGCTGTGACCCGTTTGCGAATCTTTTCCGAAGCCGGCTGCTGTTCCTTGGCGCCAGGGGAAAAGGCATGTTCTCTGGGGCACTGATTTGTGACGGTAAGGGGAAGTGAGTGATGTCGAAACGGCCAATTTCAGTCTGATGTGCAATAACTTGTGATTTACACATATACAGATACACAGTGTATATATATATATCTATCTATCCCAATTGTTAATGCATAGCTATCAATTCCTGGTATATGGTGGATGGTTCATTGGGTTTGCCACCACAACGGCATCAGCACACGACATCACTAAATTCTATCACTAGTAAGGCATGATCTCCAAGTGGCCGGAGATGGCAAGGGAGCTTTCACCTTTGCAGCATAGGTTTCCGACGGAAAATGTAGATTGTTGATTTCCCTTGCCCAGGGAGTGAGCTTGTTTTGTGATCTTTTGGGTCTCCCCTCATTAAACATGTGGCCCTTTCTGCACCTGATTCCAACATGGTCTTTGCAGCATCCAGCCAACAGTGCCCGGTTGTATGTTGTTTGAAGGCTTTGCTCCACCCCACGGATTCAGTACCGATACGTCACATACATACACATATACACATGATGTAGTATTCGTCCGACACCTAGGACATCCTAGGACCTAGGGGGCAGACAGCATAATCAACAACATATCCTTTGCTGGATTTTGCCAACGGCACCCTTTTGCGAGCCTCGCCTTGCCTTTCTTCTTTTGCAGGGAAGCACAGCCACGTCGTGATCCTTGACCACCACCGCATGTCCAGCGGAATTTGTATTTGGTATGCCTGTCTTTGTGCTGCTTGGCCATACAGGTCCACCCTTCGAGACAGAACGAGAAAGGGCCTATAGGGCCATAAGGGTGGAGGTACAGGGCTAGATATGCAAATATTCCAGCCAACCTGAGGCTTGGAATGTTGGTTGGAACACGGCGAACATGGCCCTTTTCCTGTCAACTTCTTGCATCAAGAGCGCGTTCACCATGCAAGATCGCACCTTTGGCTGGTGTAGTGATTGACTGGCATTTTGCCGGTCCCTGCTCTTATATTTGTTGATATCTTGTTTGTATTCGATATAAATTAAATACTTGTATGTAATCACCTGCTATCATGCAGAATTATGTGTACCACTTGAAGTGATGGGTGCATGTGTGCGTTTTTCTTTCTGACTTGGGTACTCTTCACATCCCCATCACAAGCACATGATTTTTTCTGCCATTTTGCCAAATGTGGAGATGTGAGTCATTGATAGTCATTGAAGATACTGTTGGAATTTCTCGGAGGCATTCCACAGCAGAGCGATGCAGCATGAAGTGCCAGCTAGTCAGCTTAGGAATGTGGCGATTTCTGAGCCTCTTCTTTCAGGTTAACAGTTTCGTGTCTGGTTTGCACCAGAGTAGTGCAAGCCTCCAATTTGAGGGAGCTCCATCCATCCTCAGAATAGGTCTATCACCCCTTTCATGATTGACCCATCACATTTGGGTTTGTCTGAAAATAGGGTATATTCCCAATTGTAGCCATTTAATAGGGATAATGATCATTAACCATTGGGACTCTTTCAGACACATCACATTTTACTTGCGACTCTTTCAGCTCCAACTTCCGTATTGGCTTCCAAGACACAGCCCGCGGCTTTCCCTTTGGCTCACATTTGTCATATGATGGCCATGGCCATGGCTCAGGTAGATGTGGCCACCATTGTCATTGACACTGTGATTCGGGACAATCTTTCCACTGGCTGCTTTTTTCTCATTGGTGATTTGCTGGGACTGAGACTTGGCTGGGAGCCAAGTTGGAGAAATCAACATGAATTGATTTTTGGGATGATCTATCAGTATATATGATTGTGCCAGTAAAACCATGATTTCAATATCATTGATTTTATTTGATGTTATATTTACCCTAAAAAGACTTGTTTTTTTTCACTGTTTGCCAGTAAAACGCAGGTTTTTCCAATGGGTGGTTTCCCCTTACCAAACCAACATTGGTTGTCCAGGTGCCTCACCTGCTATGCCGGCGCCCCCCGACGTTTACACGAGTTCTTGCGGCGGCACTTCGAAGCCACGGAGCGGACGGCCGCGGCCGCGGGGATCGCTTCTGGGCGGGTTAAGGATGGTTGGGTTGGGCTCTTCAGCATAGCCAGTTTTGGTGCTTCAATGTTGGGGCTATGTGCAAATTGTAATTGTGACATAGTTGTGACCCATAGCAAGTGGGTCTTCTTTTTTGGGAGGAAACAGGAAACGGACAACATGGAGGTTTGATGAGAAGATCCGCAAAGTCAACTCAGTGACTCCTGTGAAGTTAACATGGAACCAGCAAACTGTACGGAACTAGAAGCAAATTGCGACGGTCCATGGCAACTGTGTGGCCGTACGGTTTGGGTCTACTGATTGGTGTTGGTTGTAACTACATCATGTAAAATATCATAAAAAATTCCCTGATGGCATTTTGGCCGGTCACAATCAGTTGGTCACATACAGTTTGCCGTTGAACGAAACCCAGCAATCCCAGCATAAAAGGCTTGAATTTAGACATATTTAGACTATTGAATTGAGGCAGAAACCATGATCACGTGGCACATTTTTAGGGCACAGTACATTCAAATCTCCACACTTATCCAAAGTGCCCAGCCACAAAGTATGGGTTGTTTGCGTGGTCCACAGCTGCTAAGGCTAGCTTGGTCGGAAATTGCGACGTGCAGGACGTGGGACAACTGGAGGTTGACCCCCAGTATCCAATAGATTCAATATAGGGGTGATCCACGTCAAACAACCAATGAACAGATATATATATATATATATATGTGTATATATTATATTATATTATATATATTATATATTATATTATATATATATTATATTATATATATATATTATATTATATTATTTATATATATTATATTATATATATATTATATTATATATATATTATATATGTTATATTATATATAAATATTATTATTATTAATGATTAGAAAAGTGTAAAACTAGTATGTATTTGAATAGAATGTGGCAACCAGTCATTGGTATCCGGCAAGTCGCTGGCTTTATCCCAATTTCTAAGCAGTTTCATGCAGCTTCTATTTGTTCAACATGTTCTCAAAATATTTCCCACATGTTCCAACCATCCACCCCATCATCCTATCGTTTGCATCCGTAGGAAGCGTTGGAGCAAGCGATGTCTCGCTTTCGGGTCATCAATTTGGACAAGTTGGAGCTGTCCGATTTGAGCGCCTCAGTGACTAAAGGGTGGAGCCTGAAGAGCGTAGGTAGCTGGAAAAATTGCATTGTTTAGTGCAAGAATATGCTGCATCTATACCTTCAAAGTATAAAGTGGCAATTTCATATGGAATAATGGGGAGGATGACGGAAATTGAGGAACAGCATCCCAAAATGGCATACTGGGTAACTTCATGCTGAAAATCACGATAAATCCCTCAGATGTTGGGGGCATAGGTCCTATGGGTCCCCGGAAAGGCTCTGCAAATCCTTTCCAAGTCATTAAGCACACAGCACATGACTGCATTTGCCATGGTCAAAACATGGCTAAGTGCCCAAATTGGGGGGATGGTCATCCCTTCATTTTCATTGGGTTGTGGCATCCAACATATTTGGATATATTTGGAAACCTAACTTGTATAATGGTCATAGTAATTTTGATGTGATGACCATGCCCCATTTACATACATTTACCATGCTGATTGGCAGTCTCTCCGGAGATGGCGATGGAGAGAGAGATCTCGGTTAGTGGAGGGGTATTCTTGCTGCTTTCCTTGGAAAATGTGGGAGGTTTCTTAAAATGGTGGATCCCCAAGTCCCCGTGGGTTGTCAAAATGTTTCAATACAAAAATGTGGAAATTGGATGAGTTGGTACCCTCCTCCCTCCAGCCCTGGTCCAATAACCTGGCTGAGTGACTCCCCTGAGGCGACAATCAACCTTCGAGGGATCTATTTGAACGGTCCGCTCCAGCGAGTTTCCTGGATATTCATGGAGATTCTACGTTTAAAATGCTTCAAATATGGTTCAAATATGGTTTGCTATATATCTTTCAAGGATTGTTGGGGCGTCCAAGGATCTTTGGGGCAAAATTGGCGCCATTTTGCGTTTCATTGGCTGATTCGAACAGCACCAAGCAAACATTCTCCCAGTGTTGTTGTTGTAGGTTTGCAATAAATGGATCCCTCAACACCAAGGACTTCCACCAGCTATCGAGGTACCCATTTTAGGAAACCCTGAGGTGAAACCGCCAACCCAGTGGACACCATTTTGAAGCAACCAGGATCGCGGGTGCTGAGGTTTGGGTGACTGTGATGCGTTCATCTCTCATTCCTGGAGCGATGATGCCGATGCCAAGTGGCGAGCGCTCATGTCTTGGAAAGATCGATTTGTGTGCAGCGACCCGGTGGCGAAACGCCATGAAGGGATTTATTCGCCATAGGATTTTTTTTTTTGGATTTGGTGATTTGGTCTAGAATGACTTAAGGATGATTTAAGGGGTTGATTCCCCATTTTGGGACATGTCCATTTTGGAGAAAAGGCGCTGCATTTTTGTTTTTGGTGTGTGTCATGTCTTGATGGGTAAGCATGGAAAGCTGATGCAGTGCCCAGCAGCCAGGGCCAGTCGATTCCGAGGTACTGGACGTTCTCCATACGTATGGTTTGATAAAGCCTGCGGCTGGCTTGCAGTTACGTCTGTTTTTTTTTTTCTGTGCCACCCATTGGATCACTTGGGTGAGAGTCTCTGTGAGAGTATGCAACATTTGCATATTTGCATACATGCCCCCCCCACTTGTTTGCAAAATTGTGGGCGAAACTAAGCGAAGTAAGTGTATAGACCGTGGGGCTATGAATCAAAACTGCATTCCCCCAAAAGTAGGCAGTTTAATGCCCAAACTTACTGTACTGAAATCTATGGGTTGAGGATATATTGGGTTTTCACTCATGCCATGGCAGCCCTTTTCTGTTTTCTGACTGGGTTTCCCACGTGTCGACCTGGTCCCGGGTTTGACCAGTGGACGCAGGTATTGACCAAAGCGAGATCGAAACCAATCTTCGAAGTCTGCCAGTTTTTCTGCGTCTTGGTATTGGAAGTTGAAGGGCCGATGGAAACATGAGAAAGTTTGGCAGTGGTTGTTATGGGTATTTTGACTTTAGTGGTGCACCAATGTGAAGTCTTCGGATGTGGGCAATTTCCGAAGAATGCGCGCACGCGCGGGTGCCTTCAGCCCTTTAAGTCATCTCCATTTTTGCCACGTCGGAATCACCCTCATCAAACAAGACAGGTGGTCCCCAACAGCCAGAAGAGGTATCCCATGTGATGTTGCCCCAAATCGGGACCGGAAAAGCTTAGGAGTGGCTGCAGCACCTTGCTGGTGCTTTGTGGCCCTTCGTTTCTCAGCCGACACTAGGCAAAAAGGGTTAGCGATGTTGATCAGTTCTGGGATGGCCTTTGGTCCTGTGACTCTGGCTACATCCCAAGAGTGCGAATTGAACTGGTTTGCAGATGCCTTCAATCCTGGATTTGCCGAAGATTATTGTAAATCTTCTTCTTAATCCATTGAAGGAATTTAATGGCCCTTAGTTGCGGGGATGATTGCTCTTTTTTTTTTGGCCCCTTAGTCCTGATCGCCCAGGACTATGGTGTGTGCTGGAGCTCTTTACTTTCGTGCACATGGGAGGGAAGACTTACGACATTAATTGCGTCTCCCTGGCACTTGCGCCGGATGATTGGCAAGCTATCCAGCTACAGTGTGCCACAGCTGATGGCAGCTGAACGGGGGGATATGAATGACAAGCTCAAGGATGATTTTCTCAAAAAACTGTTTTGGTGGTGTGGTAGGTGGATGGGTGGCAAGGTGGGTAAATCATAACTTACTTGTTTGTGAATTGAAACTGTTTTGAGCGAGAGATGCCCGTGAATTTTCAAAAGGGATCTCTGGGCCTTTGGGTGTTAGTGATTGGCGGGAAAAGCAGATTCTGATGGTGGCAAGGCTCGTTGAATCATCCAAGAGCTCATGCTAGCGGTCAATGAGTTTGGAGCCGGGAATGAGCCAAAATCACCCGGGCCAAAAGAAGGGAAACTGAGAAACTAGTGTCAGCCTTTGAACCAGGTCTTCTGTTTTTGGCTGGAATGTCTAAGTCTTTTAAGTCATCTTCTGCAATGCCCGTGATAAGGTGCACAATTTGATGTTCGAAATTGTGACTGCACAGTGCCAGAGGACAAGGACTGATCATGGGGGATGCATCTTTGGGATGATGTGTGAGTGGTAGATATTTGAATACAGTTGAAATAACATGGCATGACTGGCATGATATGTGCCGCACTTGAAATCACAATGTGGATCACCAAACCAGGGAACCCTGGCTGGCAGGCGAAAATCTTGTCTATCATTACCACTGGCTTTGGCAACATGGACCATTTCAACCATGCTGTCCGCCGTGTTATGAAGCGGATTGACGGTTTGTCCACTCGTACGCTGCTTGGTGCGTGCTCAGCGTTTTTGATGAGCTGCGGAAGGAGAGGGAAGGATTTATAATCAAAATCAGATCAAAATATGCCAATAATTATAAAATCATTCAATGGAAAAACCAATGGTTTCCCGTAGGTTTTCCCTTAATGTTTAGTGGTTTGCCCAAATGTCCCACAAAAAGATTCACCATTGACTTCCTTCTCCCTAGTAGGAAGCATTCCCTTAGAAACCCTGTTAGTATTGGATCATATTGGATCTATTTTTGTTTGGGGGCGCCATATGCGAGGTACTTGATACTGGGGGATGGGATCACTATGGCTGGATATATAGTAATTATATATATACATATATATATACATATATTCTCATTATACTCCCATCAGATCAAATTCATTCAAAATTCCCTATCAGTCATGTGACACGCCCAGGCTTCCTTTTGTTCAAGGCTCCTCATCTTCACTGTCCGACGACAGTAACTTGTTGATCTTGGTAGCGAAAGATTGGGTTGGGTCTCATCGAAAGATTGAGGTGTTAAAATCCAAGAAAAGTTTCAATTGATTTCAATTGAAAGTGTTTTTCTTCATTTACTTCCCACGGGATGATGACGATGATGACTCGACTGGCATGTTTGGTTTGAACCCCTCTACCAGATCAAAATGATAAAAACAAATATAAACAAATAACAAACCGCACACACACACATATATATACAGAAGGGGTACCCATGGGGGGCGCAGGTGTGCAAATTGTAGAAACGCGCATTTTTTGAGAGGTACTGTGATGAAAGCATCTTCACATGAAAAACATTCAAAAAAACAACCATG
>Ga0126342_10011779_pt1 | contig 15610 bp, 18 predicted proteins | sample Cyp1metagenome_FD_92528 | JGI IMG/M metagenome (GOLD analysis project Ga0126342, IMG submission 92528) | Coral microbial communities from Lord Howe Island, Old Settlement Bay, Australia - Cyphastrea 1 metagenome | ecosystem: Host-associated > Invertebrates > Cnidaria > Coral ...
CACACACCAGCTTTCACATACAACTTTGTCACACACAACTTTGTTTTACTTCTCGATCCTCCACCACCTCCTTTGTCTTTCCTTCCTTCCCCGTCCCCGCTACAACATTTGGTGCTTATTATTGAAAGAAGTTGTCTTGTGGGGTTATCCGGTCCTTTAATTTTGTTTTCTGCCATTTGGCTCACATCGTTTCAAATTTCAAGTGTTTGCATGTGTTTCCCCGCATGTTCAAGACTGCAGAACTGGTGAAGTCGGGGCTTGCAAGGTGAGTATGGACACTTGGGTTGGCAGCTACGCAGCGCAGCAGGAAGCCTTCCTGAAGGAGACAATTCTGAAGAATCGAAGGTGTAAGCGCTTGAATCTGGATACCTAGGCCTGTGCGCAGCCTGGGCAAGAATTCCAGCCCACAGGTCTTCTTCTGGTGTTCTTCAGCCGGAATCTATTTTTTCAAATTTAGGGTCTGCAAACGTGATGAAATATAATTACACAAGTTAAAATCATGCCCGAAGCAAACCAAATCACCCGTGCACGCCAATCACACCCGATTGCTTTCCACCTTTCCGTTTTGGGATTTGTTGTTTGTTTTCTTACTTTTGGGGTTTTGCCGCCCAGAATCTACCAAATTGACCAAAACTGGCCGAGTATGGAAATTTGCCTGCAGGCTGTTTTCCTGCCAGAATCCCAGTCAATCTACAGCTCTGCAAAAGGCTGAATTTCTAGGGTGCAAAGAAGGTCTGGGTATGTTCTTCCAGCTGAATGTAGTTGAGATTGCAAAAAAAGAAATGTCATCGACTGAAGCCCTTGAATCAGCGAAGCGAATGCATGTCAGTCTTCGCATCATGCTGGTGGCAGTGCTAGACACATTTGTATTCTGGAACATTCTCGAACATTGTCAGATCCCTTGTAATCATCCAAAGCACATCAATTAAGGTACGTGGTGCTAAAGACTATCAATGATACAGGCAATTAATTGCTATTGGTTAGAATCTAGTCAGCAGGTTGTCAACCCAAGTTTCAAGCGTTTTTGGCCACCAGTGTTCTACGGAAATTAATACATAATCGTTCTACGCTTTTAAATGTCCCTTCTACGGAAATAAATGTCAGTTCTACGGTTTGTCTACGATTTTTGTCCGACCAGTTTCAACCTTTGATCAACTATATGATAAATAGTTACCATTTTCTAATACAAATCAATTTCCTTACCTGGAGGGAGGTAAATTCGACGATCAAAGAAGAACAGGGGATCCACCGACTGAAGTTTCTGAAAGTTTCGTCTTCGAGACGAAGCAGGATCAAACAATCTATAGCCGCTCCTGGATCCACATGTGGTTGGAAATTGACACCCATATGTCGGTGTTTCCTGAACCAACCGAATTGATCGTAGCCATTCTGAAGCCCCGGAAAATCAGTTTTGTGGGTGAGGTCACGCTGATAGGGCCCCAGAGGGTAGCATGTTGTGTTGATTTGTTGCTTCAAGTAGCTACTGTCGCAGCGGACCACCACTTCGTTTCCTACAGGGCAGGATAGGTGCGCCGCAGGAGTACCCGCAGATTGCTGCCATCGATGTGGGCAGCATGGGCTGCTTGGCAGGGATGTTTAGCCATTGTCTTTGGGTGGCAGGTTCGTAGGACTGGATACGATGGGCTTTTAATGTCATTACTTTATTGTAAACCATACTAAGCCGTAGTCCATCCTTCGAAATTTGAACACGTGGTGCACAAATCATGAACAAGATGTCTTCGTAAGTTTGCTTGAGGGAGCATGCAGAAAGGCCGAATTGGAATCAGTGCTATGTGTACTCACTGCCTAGGTTACGATGGTGAGGAGTCCATCTATGTCTCCAAGGCAATTATAGACCAAGCGTAACTCGGCATCAAATCCTTCCAAGCATAAATTTGTCAAACGTGTTTATACCATGTCGGTATGGCTGGTATTTGCCAAGCAGCGAAATCCAATGCCAAACTGTGCACCATGTGAGCTGTAGGACTGGTGGGTTTGTGCGATGCGTAGACTGTGACTTGAAAAGGCACGCTGTTGGATAATATTTGTCTTCCCAGACACCGGCGCAATTTTTCCCACAACCACGGGCATGTGGGCTACAGTTCAATTGCTTGCCGATTGCAAATTACTGCAACATGAACTCATGTAATTAACATGAAGCAACAGCATGTCCGCAATGCCAGCAATACCCAGGCAACAGGATGTCGGATTGGCCTTGACCTACTATCAAAGTTACTGGGCACAGCCGGCTGGTGAAGCGATAAAGATGGTAAAGAGAGTCAATCTGATTGTTGGCTTCACAAGGGCTTCAATAGAGAATTCAAATATATATATATATATATATATATGATCCTGTCTCCCCTGGTCCACCCAGCAAATAGATGAGAGAAAAATGAACAAGAGGCTGCTACAGATGTTGACAACAAGGACACACAGCAAGCGAGTGCCGAGCACGAACGCACACGTTGAGGATAATGAGGTTGGCAACAATGAAGCCATGGATCCGATGATGCAAACAGCACAAGAATTGCCCATTCTACCCGGATGAGCTCACGAGTGGCAGTGACGCAGAAAAGCACGTATGCCTGTGGCTTGCAGCAACACTACCAGGACACGGCCCATCATTGAGGACAGCAACAACAGATGAGATTACCCTATTTGGGCACAAGTAGGTCTTCTTGGAAAATCAACATGAACGGCCAATCATCATATCCTTTTTATCTGGAACGTGACACAACCTATTCTGTCAGCCACAAAGCTTGGCAGAACAATTGTTCAACACACTGCTCGACAACAACAGCAACAAGGACACATCAACACGAATGCAATTTTTCAGCAATTCCTGCAAATACCAGATTCGTGATTGTAGGCAAGAGACAGGTGGCAATAGTAGGTGCAGTCAGCAGTAAGTAGACGAACAATGGCAGTAGGAGTAGGAGAAGCAGTAGCAGCAGCAGTAGTGATAGTAGCAGTAGCATTGGTGGTATTTGTATTACTTAGTAGTAACTTAGTAGTATTTGTTCTACTTGTAGTAGCGGTAGGACTAGGAGCAGTAGCAGGAGCAGTTGGCAGCAGGACGCAGTAGTAGGTGTTGTAATATTAGTGGTCAGTAGTGGTTAGTAGTGAGTAGGCCTAGGAAGACCTGGGTAGACCTGGGTAGATGTGGGAAGCAGTCAGTAGCGGTATATACGGAGCAAAATCTGAGTGTCACATGTGACAGTTGTTTATTTTCATTGTGAATTGGATGTACAATTCAAGCGAACCTCTGCTTTGGTCCAAGGGTTGGCGGGTGGGCCCATTTGCATTTCGTTCTTTTGTGCAGCAATGGGATTTCATAGTGTAGCTGATTTGTCAGAGTACTCAGTTGCCGAACTTCTGCATTTGATTGAACAAGCTGTGGCGTTGGTGTGGCAGAAATTGAGGGGTAAGCCTACAGATCCTGTGCCGTCGTCTATACTGCCTCTTCATCTGGATTCTCTGTCGTGGGGTCGGAAGTGCTTGAGGTGTGCCAGCTTCTCCTGACAGGCCATTGCGTAGCCCCTGGACTTGTGACTTCCACTGTAAATATTGCCAGAAACAGCGTTGCCGTCCGGAGCCCCAGAAGAACCATGCGTGACTCGAGCATCAACATCTCCGCTGAGAATGCAGCTGATGAAATCACTTTCAAAGGCTTTAGAAAAAGATGGGCATCAGCTCGATCTGATTCACATGTTGGTGATGCTGGAACTAGTTTCTCTGAGGTGTCTTCATTGCATGGTAGTGAATTTGATGAGCAGAATTTAGACGACAATCAGCAGGATGAATCTTCTCTGAAGAGGACGAAGGAAGCCCCACCGAAAGATGAAGTCGAAATTTTGGATCAAGCTGTGGATGAGCTGATTGAGCCAGAGCCCCCAAAGTTGCCTGATTGCTCAGCACTGACCTGAATGCCATCAAGTTTCCTTGGGAGAAGGGCATTGGTGAAGCTTCTGGTGCCCAAGTTGAAGCCTGGTGGTCGCAACCCTGTGCAGTTTGAGTTGGAGATCACCGAAGGTGGCAAGGTGTCTGCGAAGGCGTCTGTTAGGCCATCAGCGGAGCAGCCTCACACAGTGTTCATGCACGTCGTGAAAACGCAGAGGATATTGCCGTTGATGTCGACAAAGACCAGAAGCGCAAAGCAGCTTTGCAGGGCTTCTGGATTCTGGAATATGCTGGCAATTTCACTGTGCTCCTCTGCAATTGGATTGAAAGTGACTGTGGAAGCAACAGCAGGCGCTACGTTTCTCCTGGTTCTTGCTCAGTGTCCAAGGTGCAGGCGAAGTGGAACGTAGTCTCCGAGTGAAAGGTGTGGCCTCTCAAATGAAAGCTGCAAAGCGTCCATGGAGACCAGCCGATCTCCTTACTTTGTCCGAGGTTTGTCAAATGCGCTCCATCCTCGGGACGAGCAGCGCGCTTTGGGAGACAGGATCCTGATTGGACACTGTTTACACCTGCTGTATTGGAGCTGGTGGTCGGATGCGTTCCAAGCCTCGAATCTCTTCATTGATGGTGAGGGCCGCTTCTTCGAGTTCACCACCAGGGCGCACAAGAGTGCACGCTCAGCCGAGTTGAAGAGCAGGCTGCTTCCGGTGGTGGCTCCTTGTCAAGGTATCACTGAGGACAGGTGGGCTCTGACTTATATATGAAGCTGCGACAGTTAGCGAACCTTGACAACAGCATGTTGGAGCCAGGCCCTTTGTCGCCGGCCCCCGCCAATGATGGGGCAACTGCGTGGACAAAGCGCCCCAGAAGAGGGCGCAGGCTTCATCAGAAAGATTTTGGATGCTCCAAAACCAGTGAGAGAAGAATTTCAACCCATTCTTTCAAGTCAACTCTGATCTCATGGATTGCGAAATTTGGGTTACCAGAGCCTTCTCGCGCCGTTTTGGCCAGGCACCGGTCGTGCTTCGAAAGCTGGACAACATGTTGAGGGCCATGCGGTGCTCAATGTTTCATCCAGATCGCACGAGGTCTGGACTTGTCACTCCTGCAGCAATCCCTGTGGTGCCTGGAGCTCCTTTTCAGATTCCTCAAGCGCCGGCTCCGCAAACACCTCTGCCCATGGCTGGGCGACCTGTGGAGAAAGAAGCTGCAGATCATGGTCGTCTAAATGCTGAAAAAGCTGTGCGAGAAGTGCAGGCGCAGTCACCTGGCAGTGAGACAAGTTGGGCGCACTTGCCTGGTGAGCAACAATATGAGCCTGATGCAAGTAGCGAAGGCATTCAGGACAGTGAGACCACAGAAGAGGACAGTGTACAGAGCACTTCTGATAGTGATGTTGAAGCTGCTGAAGATCAGAGGGTCGATCAGCCATGGCCCACCATGAATTTCTTTATCAATGAGAAGTCGCTGGTGATTCACTGTGAACGCACGGCGGGAGTTTTGAAATGTGGTCGGAAGGTGTCTGCGCATTTTGCGGTAGTTTACAAGTTGCATTAGATGCTCCCGGTGCTTCGATGTGTAGCTCAGACTTGGACAGGTCGCAAGATGAAAAATCAGTGCTGCAGTTGTGTGCTGTCAAGTGTTGAGAGTTCATGCTGAGTCATGAGCAACCATTCCAAGCTGAGGCTTGGAAAAAGATGTGAACACTTGGAACAGTGAGAGTCGGATGTTGAAACATCTGACATGTTTGGGTGTTTGTGCATGTGGCTCTAGCCAGCAGATGCGGCATGTCAAACTGTCATTTGACTTGGAGAGACAACTGGAGCTTTCATGGATTACATGTCTGCATTTGCTTGTTGTGTTGACGCTTCGTTTTGCATTGTTTTCAACTGAGTTTGAAATGTGTCTTCAGGTTGCAACTGACTTTGTTTGAGTTTTAGAAGGTTCCCACCGAACTCATTAGAGCTTTGAATCTGGCAGGTATCAGAACACCATGGTCATTTGGCTTTTGCTGTGAGTAGGCCTGGTCAGGATTTCAATGAGGATCGCTTTGATAACTGGTTGAAAACTGTGAATGGTGGAACCTTAAGGGCTGTTGCTGCTGCCAGGGGGCTTCATTTTGAGGCAGAAATTGTATTGACAGCAACCTTGCGTGCATCAGTAGATCAACCTGCAGAGTCCCCGGCTCCAAAGCCAATGCCTCGTGCCGAACGTGCTGCCAGGATGAATCAACTTAAAACGCACTCAACATCACTGGGGTCAACGAGCCGGCCCAGGCCTTGCTTGACGAATGTGTTTTCCAGTTTGAACATAGAGTTCTTCGTTACATAGAACCGGCTAAATGTAACAGTCGTGAGTCAGAAGTGATGGCTGGCAAAGCTGACAGAAAGCTTCGCATCGAAGCCAACAATTTGTCAGTGCGTGAGAGCAAAACAGTGCCTTACGAAGACATAGCTACTGCATATAAGTTGTAAGAATGCCTTAGAAGACGTGCCAAGTTTGCTGGATTGATTTCATTCGAAACGCATGAGCGTTACATTGACAAACTGTTTCGCCGTCTCAACACAGAGCCTCCTGCAAACTACCAAGCAAGAACAATGAGTCAACTCTTGCGTGCAGACAGGCAAGTGTGGGCGTTCTTGTCCCAAAACGTGTCAGATATCCGCCCTGGTGCAGACCGCAAGAAACCACTGGACAAGGCGCTGGATGACGCGCTGATGGACTACAAGGTGACATTCCATTTGCTGCCGTTGCCAATTGCATCACAAAGTTCATATGCACCTTTGCGCAACAGAGATGGCCAGTCACAGGCTAGTGGGCGTGATGAGCAGAGCTACAAAGGTTGTGGTTATGGCCATGGTAAGAAAGGGAAAGGCAAACCCAAATCGAATCAGCAGGGTTCTGGTGTGGCACCTCGTGGCATCAAAGGTGTGGTAGGCAGAGACAGCAGAGGCAGAGCGCTGCCCTGACGCTCCAGCAGGGGGCACTTGCAAGAAGGGCAGGCACGTGTGCTTCAAGGCGAATTGCTTCAAGCCGCATTCTTTCAACTCTGCCCACAAAGAGGACATGCCCAAACAGGGCCAAGACTGACTTGGAATGGATTTGGATGGCTTCACTGCCTCTGACGGAATAGTGTTGGAGATTTTTGCTGGGACTGGAGGGGTGAGTGCGTGCTTCAAGAGACATGGTTTTACAAATTCAGTTGGCCGTGGGCAAAACACGTTCTGCTGGTTCTTTAGTTAGTATAATCCCTTTGGACCTTACCAAACTGGAGGATCAACAGGCCGTGCTGGATTGGATACGGCACCCGGCTGTTAAAGCCGTCTATGTGGCGCCGCCTTGTGGAACGGCAAGTGCGGCCAGGAACATTGACATCCCTGCGAAATCCGCCAAGACCGTCGAGGTCGTTTGAGGAACCAGATGGGCTGTCGACCCTCAAGGGGTTGGACTTGTTGCGTGTCGGTGCTGCAAACATGTTGTATGCCTTCGCTGCAGAAATTTTGGGGCAATGTTTCATCCATGGCAAGTTGTTCATGGTGCAGAACCCTGATAATAGCTTGTTTTGGTTCACTACAGCTTGGAAAGAGTGCCCAGCTGCAGACAAGCTCTTCTTCCAAGAGCATCAAGCTTGCCGCTATTTGGAAGTCGCCGCCCAAAGTGGACAAGGCTGGCTGCAACTTTCCCTGAAGTGCACACAATCAGTTCAGAATGTCCTCAGAATCGCGAGCATGAGGCTTGGGGAGTGGTGAGAAGTGGTGCAAAAAAGCGTGTGTCTGCAACAGCACTTGAAGTGCATTACCCGAAGCAGCGTTGTGAAGTGATCATGCTTTTATTCTGGCTTTTGTGCGGAGAGGTTTGTTTCTGACAGTGCCACCATCCCGACAACATGCGCCAAAGGTGGCAACCATGGAGCAATCGAAGTCTATTCGCTTGCCACCACTTGTTCCTGCTTTCTCTTCAAAGTGCGTGTGGTTTTACTTTTGGATAAACAACAAGTTTGGCCAGCTACCACTTTAGAGCTCAAAGCTGCCAAATTGCTCCACGAATTTCAACTTGGGGAAAACATGAGCGTGAAGCAATTGTTGGGTGATGAGTCTGAGAACATGGTCAAGCGTGCGCACACTGAGTTTGAAGCGGTTGGCGTCAAATTTTCTTTTGGGGAAGTTGCTGACACAGTGTTTGAGTTTGACGAGGTCAGAATTTTTGGTTTGCAATGGGAGCCGGAGGCTTTCATGGAACAGGCTTGCAAAGTTAGCCATCCTTTGAGTCTTGCAACAGCACTTCCATCAGAACTGGCGGATGCGATGTGTGTAGCTACAGAGCAAGGTTTTCACACTGTGGCCAAAAGGTGTGCTGATTTTTTCAAATTCTGGAGTAAGAGAGCCAATGAACTTTCTGGAGAAGAAGCGAAGTTTAGAGAGGTTTAGACCCTCTGGTGGAAACTGCAATTAGGGGTAAACGGCTGTTGTTGTTCAAGGAGATGCCGGAACAGTATATAACTACAACTACCCCGACCTTGGTGTGCTGGATGAGCTTTGCAAAGTTCTGACTTGGTTGGTGCAGTGGAAGAAACAAAAATGCTTCCCTTCAAGTTTACTCCTGCAGTGCTCACTGAAGACGTGCTGAAGACACAGTCCAAGTTGCGAAGGGAAAAGCTTGTTGGCGATGCTTAAAGGTCAGGTGATGCAGACATAGATGGAATCAAACTTGGCTTGAGGTTGAACGAGGTTGGTTGAGAGGCCCTTTAGAATGTGCAGAAGTTCCTGAAGATGCCCCAGTGTCGAAAAGATTTGGATTGAGACAAAAGCATAAAATCCATCTGATCGACGACTTCTCGGAGTCTTCAGGAAACCAGACAGTTTCAGTACATGAGACTCCGGTTTTACACACTGTAGATGTGGCTTCTGCTGCAGTGTCTTTTTGGTTTAAGAGACGGGGACGGATGCGTCTTTGGTGGCGAGGACTACGTTTGATTTGTCAAGCGCTTATCGTCAAGTTACGTTGAGCGACGCTGGAAGAAGGCACGCTTACATACGGACATTTAATCCCAACACTGGTGCATGGTCGGTTTTCCAGGCTGCTGTTTTACGTTTTGGGGCTGTCAAAAGTGTGCATGCTTTCCTTCGCCTGGCAAGAGCTTTATGGTGGCTTGGAGTTGTGGGGTGCTACTTAGCTACTTGTTTGGTCATCGTTCTTTGGCTACTACAGAGTTTTCTCTCCACTGAGCTTGGCTGTAAGTGCGGAACTGTCTGCAGTGGCTCTTTTCAAATTGCTGGGATGGGCCTTCGCTGAAGATGGCCACAAGTGCAAAGTTTTCGCTACGAGATGCGAGGCGCTGGGTGTAGCTTTCGACCTTGATGAGTCCAAAGCTGGCATCTGCAAGGTAACCAACACTGAGTCGAGGGCCGTAGAGATTTCGCTGGAAATTCACCGGATTTTGGATGCTGGAAGTATTACTCAGTTGGAAGCCCAAAAGTTGAGAGGCAGAATGCAGTTTGCGGAGTCTCAAATTTATGGAAGGACTGGTAAACGTTGTGTGGCATCTTTGCGAGATTTTGCATGTCGAAGAAGGTCAAAAGTCTTCGAGCGTGATGCTATGTTTCTCCCCTTGTTTTTCAGCCTGGTGAAATCTGAAAACCCCAGGAAAGTTGGCAGCGAAAACAAACATACAGTTGTCATGTTTACTGACGCATGCTATGAACCTGAATCTCGTGACAGGGTTTGCGGCCTTGCAGGAGTGTTGATAGATCATTTCTCTGGTGCAAAGCTCATTTTCTCTTGCGTGTTGGATGATAGTCAGCGTAACGTTCTTGGAGAGGCAAACAAAAAGCAGATCATTTCGAAGCAGAAACCCTTTGCGCAGCCTTGGCCTACAGTCTCTGGACTGATCGCATTGCCGAGAGGAAAAGCTTCTTGTACGCTGATAATGAAGGTACAATTTTTTCTCTTATCAAAGGATCCTCCGAGAACTTTGTGGTCGATGCGTTGGCACAAATTTTTGCTGAAATTGAAACACATGTTCGTACAAGTTGTTGGATTTCAAGAGTGAGTTCACAGCAACATTGCTGATGCTCCTTCTCGTGGCGACAGTCATGTCATGCTGAAGCTTGGTTTTTTCTGACGTGTCAGAGGAAGCTTACAAATGCTTGAGGGTGCTTTGCAGCTGCGTTGAAGAGAAGTTGGGGAAAATGGCTGCAGCAGCAAAGCACAAGTGCGAAAACAATGCATCAGCAATTGTGTTGTGAGCGGCGGCTGCAAATAACTGAATGTCACGTGTGACAGTTTTTTATTTTCAGTGTGAATTGGATATACAATTCAAGCGAACCTCTGCTTTGGTCCAAGGGTGGGCGGGTGAGCCCATTTGCATTTCGTTCTTTCGTGCACCCACCATCCACCCCGACACCACCTTTGGATCTTGTCTGAACAATGAGCCATCGGACTTGGACCAGTTCTTTCTTGCCAACAATGGAACGTGGAGCAGCTTCACTGCATGGTGTGCCATGCCCACAGCCAAAATGGCTGGGAAAACGGCTGCAGCAGCAAAGCCCAAGTGTCAAAACAATGCATCAGCAATTGTGTTGTGAGCGGCGGTTGTAAATAACGAAACCATCATGTTTATCCCTATATACAGCGTGCGAAGCAATCATTCGATTCTGATTCCACTGTGTGGCACTTGAGCTTGGCCGCGATGGCATTGATGATGACACCATTTTATCCATTTTATTTGACAATAAGTGCATGTTCAAGCCTTCAGCAAAAGGACATAAAATTCCGGGACAGGCCAAAGCACGGTGATGAGTCTAAAAGGAAATGCATAGATCAATCGTGAAAGCCGCAACATAGATTCCCAGAAGGTGTAAAAACCAGTTTCTACAGAATGAATTGAACCTGAAGCTTCGCCGTTTTCAGACGAAACGGGACCACTTTCTTCCTCAAAAAAATATTTGTAATGGAGCCTTGGAGAGTTGGCATTGCACCATAAGTACCATAAGTAAATATATTGATCTCAAGTATTGTGTTGCATGTTCCAGAGCCAAGACTTGTTGGAATTCAAAAAAGAAGACATGTACATCCTGATGGCCCACATCCACAAGGATTTGGGCGATGATTATGCCTGTGCGCATTTGATTGACTCCAATCAGACTCTAAGCCTAATCGGATAGTCAATGCAAAAGAAGAACTACGCAGCCAAGCGGTTGATTGACATTGTTTACTAGTTGTTTTTCCAACAGATTGTCAACAAGGCAGTTCTATTCTGGCGGTTGTTGACCTGCAAAAACATGTGATGAACGATGATGAACGAATGCAAATGGATATAAAATCAAGTTGTTTTCATACTCGATGATTGATGTCATGCACGATACAATACGTATTTACAACCTGCAAGAAGTTTATATCAGGACCATACCCAGGCCCATGCTCCCAAGCACGTTCGTTGCAGGCTACAATACAACGCACCACGATCCACAGAAGTACTTTGACAGTCTCTCTGATGACGCTAGGCCTCAAGATGGCCTGATGTGTGGGGAACGACTACAGTACCTACCATTACCAAAAATATAAAAAAAATGGTCGCAATTGTCGCAGGACCTTCCCTATCTCTGAAGGTTGAGATCTCATCCCATCACTTGTCTTGACAGGCCGTTTGGGACCAGTTGAGGGATCTTGCTCCCCAGTGTCAAGAGGCGGCTAAAAAAAGAAAACTCCTGCAGATTGCCTTGATTCTGTACAGGGCCATCGCCGAGTGGAGGAAAGTGACAATGTCAAGATCAGCATTGACCAGTACTTTCTCGGCATTTCTCGGCCATATGACATCCCGTAGTCGCTGCCGTCGCAGCATGCAGCATCGTGTCGCCGAGGTCGACCCGTCAGAATTGGCACTTTGTAGCGATACAGATTTCAGTTCGAGTTCCCGCATGAATGCGTATGCTCGGTTGCCTGGCTTTGGATCAGATGCAGTACATTGCAGCACCATCAAGAGCTGATTCCGGCAGATTTCCTGATATGTCCTGCCATCGAATGACTTCAGTTCCAGCACGCCATGATCAGAACATGGAGTCATAGGCAGTGGAATGCTGAGTTAGCTCCATTGGCTGGTTTCATTGAAATTCTTCATGTTCTTTTCTCGTTTTCTTTGCTTGTATTGGGAGGGGAACCTTTGCACAGACGGTTCTTGTTTTGAAAAGCCGCGGTGTGATTGTCCTTTGTGCTGAGGTATTCAGGGGACTATGATGGAATGGTGCAACAACCAGATGGATCCTACTTTGCCAAGTGTCTAGAAGCAGGATCCTAAATTCCGTCATTTTCTGTCTCGTGGCAGTTTGCCTACTCTGAACAGAGTCTGTTTGGCTGTTTTTTTTCCAGAGGTGCCAGGTTGTGTCAAGTTGCATCAACAAGGCAAGTCAAGGCATGTTTTCGGCCCTTGACCTTTCGAGTACCAAGGAAGAAAGAGGGAGAGTTTTGAAGTTTTTGAAGCTCTTAATTTCTTTCCGGTGTCCATCCCACTGATCCTTTCACGCATGTTTTCTTAGAGTGTACACAAAAATAATGAGTGCGCCTTTTAGACGAAGTTTGGTTTGTGGTCAACATGGTGCAGTATCCATTGGGGGGGAAACATGACATGTGTATAAATCGCGTGGTAACAAACGGTTGTGAAACAAAACAAGAATATTGCAACCTGTTACATCATCACATCAACTGTACATATACACAAGGTCGCAACATATTGAAACCGTATTTGTTAAAAGTTGGTTGATTAAGCTGCGCGCTTATATTATAAGACTTATAAGATAATATAAGTCATATTACGCAGCGCTTCAGCGGTTTCACCATGTTTCACCGGTTCACGGTAGCCTGAGGTGCGTCGGTCCAGGCGAGCGCTGGTGGGCGGCACCTGCATGTCGTTCAGACCTGACGAAGTGCATCCCAACCTTCACCGCTTCGCCCGGATGGAAACTCCAAGCCATGATGCAGTGGCACCTGGGCACGTGGCACCATGGAGATCTCCTACATTCTCTTACATTCTCTTCCACATGACAATATTCTACAATGTTCTACAATGTTATAGGTTTACATATGAAAAAATTGTCAAACTTGACGCACTGAAAATTATTGAAAATTAAGCTCACCAAACTCCAAACTGACAATGCACTGCTCCATAGTGACCGGATGACATGTTCAGAGAGACTGCATAACCCCCGAAGAAACTGAGCAGAGTAAAATTCTGAAATAGAACAAGTGTGCGCAGGGTCGCCGGCAGTTCAGCGTTTGGTGCATGTTATGTCTTTGTTGCATGCTTTTGCACTTTAACTTTACGCACGGTTTTATGGGTGTCACATCGCATTACACACACACACATTTCTTTTTCAAGGGAACAAAGATGTAGGAAATGTGTCTGTCCTCGAGCAACAAGTCAACAACCATTTTCTTCGACCCAAATTGGACGCAAGTTGTTGGAGAAAAACGATCGGCATCGGCACGGCCAAACTAGGTCATCAAACAACAATGAGTGCAGCTTGTTTTTTGCTCTCTTGAACATTCTTGAACATTCTTGAACATTCTTGAACTCAGATTCTGTCCAACTGCACAGATTGGAGCTCTCAGGACTTCAGCTTATGGTTTCCAGCAGCGATTGCTATTTCAAATATCTGGGCAACTTGGTTTGAGACATTTTTTTGAGACCCCGATTCTTTTGTTCCAGCAGCTTGAAAGATCTTGAAAGTGGTTTTTGTGTCTGATCATTTTCAGAAAATCGCAACACCGTAGCAAAGAAATTGGAGTTCACCTTGTGGACTTACCGCTTCCCATGGGCACCTGGCAGTGTCAAATCACATCATGCGTTTTCCCATCAAGGCAAATGCCGGTGCCATGTCAGGCCAACTTCGAGAAGCACGTTCGCACTTTCCGGGCACTTCATTACTGGTGGGCTGCTTGCCGTGCATCGCTACAGAAGCATGTCAGTGTCATTCTGGGTGTTTGATCGGTTGATTGACTTTAAATTTAATCCGTTTTATTTTTTTTGTAGATATGCATATTTTGATGTTGTTGTTTCTGGACGGGGCAGAAAACCAATGCATTTTGAGATCAAATCTGTTTGGGGGGGCCGTGCAAATGCAAGAGGTGCAGGGCTTCAGGTAGCAGCTAGCGTTGTCCTCAATCATATTCGACTGTTTGAAGTGTTCCCTTTCATATATGCCTCAGGCTCCTACTCGAACTTATATGCGAACGTGGATTGTGCCAATTTGGGTTCATGTGAGTTCTTACAGTGTGACAAGTTTCTGTCAGTCCAAGCATTTCAGATTCAACTTATCATTTTTCATCTCATGGTTGCGATTTGGTAATTGTGTTATGTTTGAAGTTTGAAATGCTACGATTTTCATGGTGATGTCTCTGAAACTGAAAGTATAGTCTGGGAACCAATGTGGAACCATTGGGAAACCTAGATGAAGGAAAAACGAGGAAAGGATTGAGGAAAAACCGAAGAACATGTCCACCCCAAAGACGTTCCATCACTGTAGCATTTATATATTTAATATGGTACTGATTGGTACAGTAATCTACAGTACGGATCAGTACGGTAGTCTCACATCGTGTCACCTCGTGTCACCTCGTGTCACCGGGCGTTACCGTAGCGTCACTCCGTGTCACATGTCGAATCCAGGTCCCGGACTCCACCTTCATCGAGATGCAGCCGCAGCCGATCATTTTTCCGCGCCACAGCGCATCTGAATGGGCGCCTCGACGAAAAACCATGAAAAACCATTGAACAATCGAACATGACATGAACAGCTGACATGAAAGACGCATTAAAATTGGCAAGAAAAAAATAGAGAGATCGAATATGACATGAAACTCACATCGATTCAAAGGAGTTCAGGTCCGTCTAAGAACTTATTTTGTCAGGTGCTTGTAGCAAAGATGCTGCGTGATTTTTGATCCAGGGATGAGAGGATATTTGTTTGATGCAGTCTGTCGATGCTTTGCGGTTTTCCCTTTGGAAGAGTGAACATTCGGGCGACATGTCAAGAGACTCGAGGGACGTGCGATGCAGAATTTCTTCATGGTTTGCCTGTGAATTGGCACAGTGAACTTGGATCTAAGATCTTGAGGATTAACGAATTTCTTCCTGCAGATTAGGATTTCAACTGTATAAAAACAAGTTGAATGGATCACAGCGGCATCGCCTGAGGCTGCCGGGGATAAGAAGACAGGCCTGCCGCAGCTATCTGCAGCATGACAAACAACGCTTACCATAGCTACTGCTCTTGCAGGTGATGAGTACGGTCAGATAGCAAGAGGTATGATGAGTAATTTGTAGGAAATAGTTGGAAAATGTTGGAAATAGTTCACTCAACAAAGAAAGAGATGAAAAGAGAGAGAGAGAGAGAGAAAGAGAGGGAGAGAGACAGGGAAAGAGGGAGGGAGAGAGAGGGAGAGAGAGGGAGAGAGAGGGAGAGAGACAGCACTCATGGGTGTGAAGTGTTGATTTATGTTGATTTTGAAAGCCGCTGTCCACCTATTTCCAACCCTTGCAAAAATGCCACTGGCAAGTCCACCCCAGAATTGAAGACTTGATTGACGCATTTCATCTGCCCAAATTATAGCGACGTCACCCGACGTCACCGTGAAATTAGACCTAACCTGCTGAAATAAGGTCTTTCATGTCTACCCCAAGTTAAGAATTACAACAACTATCACTGGTCCCACTATC
>Ga0126342_10011780_pt1 | contig 15608 bp, 16 predicted proteins | sample Cyp1metagenome_FD_92528 | JGI IMG/M metagenome (GOLD analysis project Ga0126342, IMG submission 92528) | Coral microbial communities from Lord Howe Island, Old Settlement Bay, Australia - Cyphastrea 1 metagenome | ecosystem: Host-associated > Invertebrates > Cnidaria > Coral ...
ATGCCAGATAAAGTGCCAGAATGTTTGCCAGATAGAATGCCAGAAGATATGCCAGATAGAATGCCAGAAGGTATGCCAGATAGAATGTCAGATAGAATGCCAGAAGATATGCCAGATAAAGTGCCAGAATGCTTGCCAGATAGAACGCCAGAAGATTTGCCAAATAGAATGCCAGATAGAATGTCAGATAGAATGACAGAAGGTATGCCAGATAGAGTGCCAGAAGATATGCCAGAACATATTGCAGAAGATATGCCAGGTAGAATGCCAGAAGATATGCCAGATAGAATGCCAGAAGATATGCCAGATAAAATGCTAGAAGATATGCCAGTTAGAATGCCAGAAGATTTGCCAGTAACAAAACGTATAGATGTCATGGTGGGGGTAACTCGAAGTAAAGTAATTTTGCTATATCATGATATGTTTCTGATATATCATGATCCATCATCAAACGAAAGTGTTTTGGAAGTGAAACCACGGATTTTGCCCATGGATTTTGCGGCAAGTGTTGATAGAAACCCTGCCCAGGCCAGGAGATGGAATTGGGTCCACGGCAGATGGCAGGTCATGTTGATCGTTTTAAAGATCCTACACTCATCCAAGTGGCTGCCATTTCTTACTTAGTTGGTCGTACTTTCAAAATCTACTGTAATTCAGAACCATAATGTTTCATGCAATGTATCTGAATGCATCTGAATATCTGTATAATCCAAGTTTCTGGGGCAGTGACTTGACAAATGTCCGGATGCCTGGCCTAAGGGCCTAACACTGACCCAGAACAATGAGAACTCATCGCTGGCTGGGTGATTCCGAACCGGCTTGTTAAATCCGTTCGTCAACTAGGGCCCCCAGCCAAGACAAATCGGAAACACAAAGTTGGTTCTACCTCCACTTCGTCCGTTAAAAAATGTAATCTCGTTGCTCTTGTTGTGTTGACTTTGCTTGGGTTGAAATCCGTGGGTGTGTTGCACCAAACTCATTAAAAATGCAGAGTTCAAAAAATCCAGCTCCGCTTGCCCCGAATCTATATTATATATTAAATATTGAAATGTTATATAGTATATTTAAATATTTTATGTATTATATATTGGCTGACCAGTGGTTTCAACCAATCTAAAACATACATAAACAAATACATCTCGTCGGGGATCATCATCCCGTTCCTGGTTGACGAATGTTGAGCATATTCCGCCACCATCATCACTGGCTAAATGCTTATATTTACCGTTCAAACCCATTCTACCCTGATTGTATTTTTTTTGAGATTGTGAAATGGCCATGAACTATCACCAATCAAAGCAATAAATCACTAAACTAAACCAAGCAGTTGTTGGGCAGTTTCTACTGCCCCTAGGTGGATTGTAGGCTAAGGGGTGGTAGTCCTCCAATCAATTGGGGATTCTAATCCTCCACGCGCTGCGACACCTACCATTGATGTCCGTTTTAGTATAATTCGATTGATGGAACACCCATACGTATACCAATGATCTATGGTTGAATCCCCGCCAAGAAAAACAGAAAATCTGGCAAGTAAATGCTCTTGATAGCCAATCATTCTGATTCTCGATGCTAAAATCATGTTAAATCCCCACTTTAGACCTCCCGGCCGCAGAAAAAAATGCGTTTAATGATAATGGTGTTTACGTAGACAACCCCCCACAACACCACCCGACCTGAACTGCTTGCGGTACTTCTGTGCCACGAACTTGTAAGAACCATATGTCAAGGTGGCAAAGACCGCTAGTAACATCGCCAGCATGAAACCCATCACCTAGGCAGAAAACCATGGACTTTGCCAAGCTGTCATGCACCAATGTGGGAGACAATATGGATTTACATGCAAGTAATCACCCAACATAATCTTCAACTTGGTTGACTATATGCAGCTAGTCAGTCATGTACACATGTAATCAACAAATGTGATGTTTCACCTTGGTTTCGTTGTTGGACAACCTACAGAGAAACCCATTTCCTGTATAGAAGCGTACGTATACATGCTTCTCGTCAACCAATTCCGGAACATATTCCGGAACTGCCAAAGAGATACGGCTGAATGGTTTCAACACTTCAAATCGCGATCTCCAGCTCAAGAGAAAATATAGTTACCATGGTCAGTGTATGCAACGATTTGGTCATCAAAACGGGGCGCAATCTGTAACTGTCACTGTCATCGTCTTCAGGTCAGACTGCAGTTGAACAGTGGCCAAAAATGGCCAAAAGCTTCAAACGGACATCCCTATGGTGTTTAGTTCATGGCGATTTGACACATGTGCAAACACAAATGGCCTCTATACATGGTACGGTGCGGTTGATCAGCCAAAGCAGGCGTCCCCAGTGACAACAATTCGATATATTGCAAACCTCAAATACGGGTGTGTTTGAAAATGCGCCAACCCCCCCTTGTATATGGCCACTTGATAGAGACAAAATATGATAATACCATATGCACAACATAACATATGATGATGCATTGGCATTTGGGGTACCCAGGCAAAACTCAATATGGTCTCACCGATTCTCTCCTTCCGTTGGCTCCAAGCTGCAATCAACATCGTGGCATTCTCATTGGTGTCACGCGCGGCCACAAGAAGCCCATGTCCAGAATCACCAGCATGCCCATCAACAAGACCATGTCCAATAGATTGCACACCTTGGGGAAAAACAATGCCCTGGTTTTGAGGACCCAAGCAATGTGGGGGGTAGGAAGCCACTGCACGAGATACAAGCAGCAACAGCAGCGACGGAAATAATCACAAATCAGGATAGACAGTATCGGAATTGCAGCATGAGGCACTTGTTTGTCACAAGAAACAGCACTCTGTTTATTGACCAGGACACATACCAGGACCTCAAATCCGGACCCCTACGAGAATTTCACCACATTGATCCAGATTGTGGAGAAGGACGTTCAAGAACATCTTACAAGACCTTCATACAAGAACCCCTCTAGAGCATCCCAGAAGGGCTTTCCTGCAAGGACCTCCTCTAACACATGGCATCTGCAAGATCTTCATGCAACATTTTACATACAGTATTTTCACTGTGATCTCTACAAGATCTTGTCATAAAAACTCTGCAAAAGACCTTCATGCCAGGACCTCTCATGTCGACACACACCTGCCAACGTTTTAGCAGCACAAAGTACCACACCTGCCACACGGAGCAAACATGTCGCAAGCCTCGCACCTGTCACGCTCCATAGACCATCTGCGGGCCGAGGAGTTTCAGATTTTGTCCCAGATCCCAACAAAAATCCTCCCTGAAGTAGGGAAAACAAAAACTGGGTAATTACGTATACAATTGTATACATATCCTGCTGGGATGCCTTGATTTTGATCTGGGCTGAATACCCAGAGAAAAGGTGCCCCAAATTTGAGGTCCTTCATCAGGCAGCAAAACAGCGCAGCAACCTGGAAACTAAATATAGTTAAATCCCGTTGAAATCACCCATTAATATATCATTATATATATATATATATATATATATATACATACATACATAACTATATTTATATTTAAGATTTTGTTCATCAACAAAATCCCCCATCGGTGAAGTGATGCAGAAAAACCATATCATTTCATGTTTGGAACCCCAAACAGCAAAAAACTGTGACAACCGTTCCCTCAACTCAAGCCTCGCGACCATCCAAAAACGGTCGCCTTCCGCCAAGGCACCATAAAACGCCAGGGTTTGAAGAAAGCGACCATCATGATGTTGACATACAACAACAAACTCATCGTCACCTTCCCGCTCGAAACATAATCCCTGGACTCACTGGATAATGATGATACTCGAAAGGTTTAATGATGATACTCACGTCGGACTGTTTTAATGATGTTTATGGTGTTTTTCTATGTTTCTTTATTATAAATTCATGAATAAAAATACTGTTTTCTCCTGATAATTGAAATTTACTATGTACATATAGTGGGTGACAATATATACAGTAACAATTGAATCAAACCAAACTCAAACATGCCCGACTCACCATGTACATTGCTTCTTCCCAAGACAAATAGCCGCCGCCGAGGTGCTAAGCGCCCAGACTTGGCAAAAATCAAGGGTGTCATTGCCTCAAGTCGAAAAAAAAACACATGGAGGCAAACTAAGTTCGGAACCTACAGGAATAAATTCACATACATACATACAGTACATTACATTACATTACATTGCATTACATTACATTACATTGCATTACATTACATTATATTACATTATATTACATTACATTGCATTACATACATACAATTATATATATATATGTATGATTATATATATATATTAAGAAACAAGATCAAAATTATTTATATCAAATAAACAAAAATGATGGATCCTGCTAGGCTTTGAAAAAATCATTCATAATCTTTCAATACTAGCATATATACATATGTATATATATACATATGTATATATATATACATATGTATATATATATATATATATATAATCAATCTGTATGTCATCATGGATCTGGACTTGCTGGGGTCTTTCTCTATCCCGATAAGTTGTAGATACATCCATCCAGATAGAACACATTCCTCCATCAGCATGGCAAAACGATGATAAACATATTATCAAATATCCTGCAGACTAACATGATGTGGAAAATCAAAATCCACCATTTGTAGATCATTTCCGAACGTGAAACCATGTTTTTTTCCACCTTTTGTACGTTTCCCCTAGGGTATGTATACAAACATGCATACCCTGCAAACACCCTCCAGTCCCAGTGGCCACCATGGCATTTCGAACCAGGAAGATCACTGAGAACATTTCGGTGCCCGGGCGAAATCGTCTGATCAAGAAGGAGCAGGCCTGGCCCCCGCACTCGGGCCATCATCTTCCACAGTTAAAGCCCGAAATACCAGACATTTTTGTGGTTATGAATGGAGTTATCACTCCATGAATGGGTTATAACTAACTTATATATATATGTATGTATATGTATATATATATATATGTATGTATATATATATATATATATGTATGTATATAGCTGGTAGGCTTTGCAGACTTTGCTGTAGGCTGGGTTATAATTAACTAACTCATAGCTGGTAAAAAGGCCAAAAGTGCAGAATTGGTGGGAAAATCTGAAGGAAACCCTGCGGAGCGGTAATAACCATGCTTTCGCCGTAGATGTTCCCTTAAACTAAGCCGTTGATCGTCACAGTTTTTTGGGGGTCTCCTTCACTGTCCGCTGGTAGCGTGTGAAGGGGACACCCAAAAATAAACAGCTCTCCACGAGGGACTGTAGGAACGCAACTTGTCTAATTTAGTTTAAAAATCTCCAGTCACTTTTCTGATCACAAACCAAACATGATTTAGCTTGTGAAACCTTAGGCTATATTAACATAAACCAAAACCTATATTAACACAAACCAAAAAAAAGGAACAACAATAACTTTGAAACTAAAAACAAAAACAACTAACCAAAAAGACTATCCCTACGTCTCAGCCACTCATGGACCCCCATCGACTTGTTTTATTGTGTTTGTTTTTTGTTGGTTTTCTCGAAGTTTTTGCAACTTCTGCCAAAATTGCAAAAAATGGGAAAAACAAACCAAGAGAGGTCCATGAGTGGTTGGTCCATGACTACTCAGTCACATCTCATGGATATCACCCATGTGTGCATGTTTTTTGCTGATGTTCTCATGGTTTGGGCACCCTCCCAGAAATACTACTTGAAACCATGGGAGGAAATACAACACAACCAAGACTTGACGATAGAATCAGCCAACCAGTTTCAGCATTGCCTTTGAAGTTAGTTTTCAAATCAAAATCCCCCAGTACATGCCTTGTGCATCCTTGTGCAGCAATTTCTTTATCCAATAATATGGCATTCCTTGCATGCATAAAGTCACATCATTCCTTGCATAAAGTGGCATCATTTTGTACAGTCCCCTTACATAAGGGAGTGCAGCATTGTTTGAAATGAATCCAAAGTCATTTTCAAAGAGGAAGCTGTGCAGCGCAAAGTTCCTTTAATTTAAAGATGTAAATGAACCTATGGAAGAAGGACAGCACCATTTCAGAATGGATTCCTTTAAGTACCTATTTAAAATGATCGTGCCCTTCTTAAAGAAAGTGTTGGTGCAAGTATGTGCAAAGCTTCCCTGATAAGGCTGTGAACCCCTTGATTGAAAACCATGCAATTATACAAAGAAGCATTATCGTGAGGTAGAGACGTAATGAAGTGTATGTATATAATGTCTTTGGGAAGAGACATGATTGCATGTATGCAATATGCCCTTCCATATGAGTGAAACAACTGAACAATACAATAATGCATTTTTTGAGCAATAAATTATTTCCTTTTAAAACACATGTTATGCAGAACAATGAGGGCGGGGTTTAACTTCATTAAGGATGTATTGCAATCGTTCACATACTGTATTTCCGCAAGAATACTGCGTTTTATTTCAGGAGTTGTCTTGTCTTCAAGGCAATTCTTTCGAAGAAGTGAAGTCTCTCCGTTGAAAGCAAATGCCATGCAGAAAAATGAGAACTATGCTTATTATTAAAGGATGAAAAAGGATGTATTGCATTTGTCCACACATTATAGTGTTCTTGCAAGAATAGTGTTCTTATTTCAGGGAATATAAGGCAGATTGCAACCTGTAAGCAACATTTTCCTTCCAAGGAATGCTGCAATCTTCATCGACCATCGCACCTTTTGACAGCAATACTGAATGCTAATCACACACTGGATATTGTGCAGGAATCTGATACTTTGAAAGGCAGACATGACATACTGCAGCTGTATGATTGAAGGCAGGCCTAATATTACTATGAAAGGGAAACTACACTTCTACAGAAAGGAACGCTGCATGTTTAGAGGACTTTTATATTTCGTAGGGATATTATTTTTTGAAAGAAGTAATGCGTTGTCTTGAAGGAACATTACAGTTCAGGAATGAAAGGTCTATTATGTTCTGAAAACATAATTTTTGGCAAGGGAACACTATATCTTGTAGATGAAAACCTCATAATGTGCATGGGTGCTTTAAAAAGGGTTGCATTTGCAGCTGTTTCATAATGGTCTGGCATGGTCTGGCTTACTACAGTAGGGTGTACATAGTAATCCTGGTGGCATCTTCATTTGGATGAACATTTGGCAGAGACATTAGGCATGATGATATTTATGAAGAATTGGCACCAACAAGTTAGTTACTGCAAAATACTGCAAGCACTAACAAAAAAAAACGCGTTCCCAGAGGCAACTGCTCTCAAAATAAGACATCGTGTAAGATGATGCAACCAACCAAACAATTTTGTCTGAGATACTGAAATATGGAGATAAATAAGGAAATGTGCAACAAATCAGTTTCCCATTTGCCGCCAGGAAAGGCAAAACAACAATGAACCAAAGGTTATGCTCCACTTAGAAAAGTTGGTTAAACCTTGGTTACGTATTGTGATTTGCGGGTACTAGAGCTCCACTCAAATGGTTTTTGTGCACCAACCAACTGCCAACAGGACGTTTGGGGGAATCGCCTTGCCTAGATTTGTTTATACTAAAAATATGCGAATAATCAGGAATCTAAATATCAACAAAAATCCTCATCTATAAATCCCCCAAAAAACAGCCCCCGATGAGGTCACCGCGTGTCCGCCTCCAAAAAGTGGGCGTCCGACTGGGCCAAACTGCGTGGGAGTTTCACCATAATCGCCCAGGAGCAAATCGCCAGGAAAGTGATGGGCATCGAACATGCTAGGCCTGACATATGCCTTTTAACCCATGGGAACTCCTGGAAAATCATGGCATGAATTTCAATGAATGATGTTGATTTTATGGTATGAGGGTTCATGGTGGCCCATAGGAATTTCACAAAAAATTGTGATGTTGATGGGAATACCCTCTGATAATCAAACATGGCTAGCTGGGAAATCCTCCAGCTACATGGGCATGTGAACGGAGGAGCTAAAAACAGGCCAACTGCCAATACTTTCTTCGAGTGACCCCCACCAACTACCATTCTATCTGGCACTCTTTCCGACATTCTATATGGCATCTATTCCGGGCATTCTCTCTGGCATGTGTTCGGGCCTGTGGCTCCCGATATAGGCTTTGGGTCCAGACTGGCCTGAAGCTCGCGATAGGGTTCTGGCCCACGTGTGCCCAAACTGAACTGGAGCTGGCCGTGAACTTCTGGAGCGAGATTGCTTCACTTAAACTGCGTACTGCTTGATGTGCCACTTGCTTCTGGCGACGAGCTGGCACAAGAAGGGGGAAGGAGGAAGGAAGGACGGAAGGACGGAAGGACGGAAGGATGGAAGGACGGAAGGACGGAAGGACGGAAGGACGGAAGGACGGACGGACGGAACGACGGACGGACGGAACGACGGAAGGACGGAAGGAAGGAAGGAAGGAAGGAAGGGAAGAAGTAGTGAGCTGCACCTTTGTTACAATCTATGGAACATCACCTGGCAGGCGGGGATAAACCTAGCAAACATTGCGATTTATTTTAGGCAGTAACAGGACCATGACATGGATATCTAGCAGTGCCACGTGAGCCAAACAAAGCAGTGCGATAATTAGATTACTGATTTTGTAAGGTCATGATATGTAATTATAATTCATTATATTACTACACTATTAAAATTTCAATTAGATAAATAACAAAAAATATGGGGCAGCATCTTGTAATCTTTGGGGTGAACCAGAAATCAGCTTTCAACAAAAAACAACAGCGTAGTGGGATGAGCGGATGGGCCAACCAGGGACCAAGTTGTTCCTGGGAACCATGACATGCCTACTTAATGAGCGGATAATAACACACCGTAGCTCACAGGGTTTAAAGTTAAGTAAAGCTATACACCAACGACTAGAAGGGAAAACAGACCATGGTCCTACCATCTTCTACCCACCCCAATCCAAATTGCATCCCAAGTTGGGGGCTCAGCCAGTCCTTTACAGGGCTACAAATGGATGATGTTTATCACCAACCAAAACTGCTAGGTATGAAACCAGCCATGGAATGATACTGGGATGATGCAGTTCCCAAGGTGGGGTGAACCAATTATGGAGATGACACATGGATATGCTATGATATGTATGATTATGTAATGGGATAACTTCCACCACTGAGGTGACTGACGCCCACAAAAACGCATTCTAACATTACTTTCTTTGAGCGGTCCCTGGCCTGACATATAGTTTCTGACACATAGCATCTGGAAGTATGTGGCATATAGACATTCTATCTGACATTCTTTCCGGCATAAGAAAAGATAAGATGAGAAACCTCAAAGTCGCGCACTTAATGTGCCTGGACACATGAGGCACACCTCTTACCACAGAGGTCTGACACCAGTAGCGTCATGAGCTGGTCTTTCACAGATCACCGCTTGCTTGGTGTGACTCCCCAACACAAGCATCCTTGTTTGACACCTCAGCCGGCAAGATGCATGTAGTCGCTAGGCCCACAACCTTTGTTGCAGTGATCCTGAAGCACTGGGTCATCGTGATGCTTTATTTTTTTTGAAAAAACATATCGCACCTAAAGGAGTTAAAGAAATCTTGTGTTCCCGGGCAGGTTACCACGTGATATACTTCAGTGCTCTGTGTTCCGCACAGGCTGCAAGACTCAAATTGAAGCGGCATGTCAGGGGCACCAAAAACACACAAGGGCCAAAGGCCAGAAATGCTGATCAAAGACCAAATACGGAACCACCTCCACAGTCTACTAGACCCATCAAGATCTACGTCATAGTCTTTGAAAACCACAGTGGTTGGACAGGGCTGCAAGTCTCTGAATGAAACCCCCAAAGCAGGAAGTAATTTACATACAGCTTCGCTTTGATCCAAGCGATCCCTAGGGCAAGCTTTGGGCGAACGACCAGTCTCCGACATTGCTTTAAAACACCTTTTCGCACATGCTCCGACTCTTGACAGCTGTTCCTTAATTCCTGGGGGCACAAGCCACATTCTTCTATTGTAAGCACATGACATCCTTGCCTACTATCCTCTAGGACCCAGGAAGGAACGAACCTTGAGCACGATGTTGGGGCAGGCACCTGCTCAGCCAATCTAGCCATGCGTCCAGCAGGATGGTCCGGGGGCAAAAGGGCTATCCGTGCCAATGCCACAATTGCCTCCTCCAAGGCAACATTGCTCAAACACGGTCCACGGTGCCCATCCCATCTGAAGTCTAACCAGATGCCCACTAAGGCGAAAAACATACCTACCCCCAAGGACAGCTTTCCCCCATGACATGCCCTTCTGCAATGACAAGGAGGGGACCTTGGTATCTGATGTCAGGCAAAAGTCTTGACAGGATCTGGGCATTTAACATTTCCAGAGTGAATCCAGCTTGTTCTGCACCATGGAGCAGCGCCTGAAAATTCTTCCAGCTCTCGGCTAAAGTCTCGGCCAGAAGGGGTTAAAAAGTGAGATCCTTATAAATGTAAAATCTTAACAAGTTGCGCTTCTCAACGATGCAACAGCCTATCTCACTCTCCTGCAATGGTGGGCTGTGACCCAGGGACATCACATTAGATTTGTTTGCTCCTTGCTGAAAAGTGGTCCCGTATTTTGTGGCATATCTCTTGGCAGCAGATTCGTGCCTTAATGACATAACAGCATTGACAGCCCCACCACTGGGACAGGGAACGGTGGTATCAATCTACATACTGACAAGCAACCAGACCCTGAAGCCCAAGACATTCAACTGCGGCAGCTTGATCTGCCTGATTGCGCAGGCTTGCAAAGGCAAAAGCAGCATTCTGTAACTGACAACGGGAAGGGTTCGCACAGCAGAGGTTCTCACATAATACCTGCACTGGTTTCAAAGTGTAATGGTTACTTGGCATCTCAACACCCTGGGAAGGCGGGGAACAATCAGCAGCTAGATCCAGGACACGGGCAGTCGCTGGAGGAAACCATGCTTTAGTACCGTGTGGTAGTGAAACCTGAATCCCTTGATAAGCCACCTGAGCAACCCACTAAACACATGTACACTGAACCTCTGTCCTTGTGCCGTACCACACCCAAGGCGAAAGACTCTAGACTCTAGAGAGGAGAGAGCGCATGGCAACGCATTGGGAATCTTGATCCATGATGTCGTCCAAGAGAAGCCAGTCAATCCATATAATACCTGCCTCTGCCACGGCGAGTTTCCTGCCCCCAAAAAGTACTGTCAAACGCAAACGCAGCTTTAAGGTCCATGAAGCACGAGTAGCATGGCATGGAAGTCCTTGAAACAATCTTAATTCAGCATGTAAAATCAGGCATACCACTAAGGACAAAGTGTCAGCAACCCCTCCGACCTGAGAATTTCCAGCATAGTTAGTTCTCTAAACATGTTCTATTCCTGGCAATCCACAATGCATCTTGGACATGTGCCAGATCCGCGCACAGGGAGATCGGCCTCAGATTTTTCACATTGCGAACATTGCGAACCACTTTGGATCCTTTCTTCCTTCCAAAGAGGGGGATAAGCTCTTAAGGACCAGTGAGAAAAAGTCAAACCAAAAATGTCTAGCCAAGTTCATTGAACAAAGCAAGTAGGAACGAGCATGCACGTTGTGAACCTCAGTGGCTGCAAAACATCCGGGCAGACACTTCTTGTTTCACGTCAGCTTTCCTATGGCATCATCTAAGTCTAATTCATCACGCCTATAAAGCGAATCGTGTTGAAAAGAAATTGTAGCATGGCATTATGAAACTTGACGTGACAGTTCCGCGGTAATTTCTGGGTCCTGACTCTGGGTAGATGAAGAAGCCTTGTCAACTGTGTCAAGTAAAACCGCTTCCAACATCTCGTGAGGCGCTTAGTGATATAGGATCAAGAAGAGCAAGCTCGAAGTCATTGTCAACCTTGAGAGAAGACGACAAAAATCTTTCAGCTTCACCCCTATTAGAAACCCGCAAAGCAGAATATTTTTCTAGGACTCTTTTCCTGACCAACATCTCCCTTTCGAAGACCTCAGCACGGAACTGTGGAGAGTCTGGGTCACAGATTTGCCCCCTTGTTACCAAATTGAGCGTTCTTTTCTTTGATGCTTTGTACCACGCGTGCTTTGATTTAGCGTAGTAGCGGCAAAGCAGCCCTAGCAAGGAATGATTTCAGAAAAACAACCTCAGTGAACGGACTTTGTCCCATATACTCTGATGTTCTATCTGACATTCATCCTGGCATTCTATCTGGCATCTATTTGGACTACTTTCTGGCATTTATTTTGACATTAAGTTCGGGTTCAGGCGCCGTCCACTGCATCTGCAGCACGCTATATCGAGATTGTCCAGCTCAGGTCCATTGATTCCCCAGTCACCCCGAACTTGCAAAAGGAGAAGGCAGAGAGAAGGCGGAGATGAGGACAAGGAGGAGGAGTAGGCGGAAGAAGGAGAGGAAGGAAGGAAGGAAGGAAGGAAGGAAGGAAGGACGGAAGGAAGGAAGGAAGGAAGGAAGGAAGGACGGAAGGAAGGAAGGAAGGAAGGCAGGCAGGCAGGCAGGCAGGCAGGAAGGAAGGAAGGAAGGAAGGAAGGAAGAAAGGAAATAAGGAGGGAAGGAGGGAAGGAGGAAAGGAGGGAAGGACGAAAGGAAGGAAGGGAAGAAGTAGCGAGCTGCACTGCACCTTTGTTGCGATCTAGAGACCTTCACCTAGCAGGTGGGGAAAAATGGCTTTGTAGATAAAATCCCGAACGACTGGAACCAGAAGTCACGGAAATGGGGGAAGGGTTGGCTGGAAAATGGGGTCCCTAGATCTGGCAACATATGCGCAAAGGAACCTACTATATCTGAAGCAAATGCAGAGAATCATGAAAACATGTATCAATGGATTGGTTTAAGGGAAAATCTACAGGAAACCATAGATTTTCCCATTAAATATGGGGCTTTCCTGTAAATTTCCCCTAATCCAATCCATTGAATGTAAGGCATGTATGCTCATGTCATATACACACACGACCTATGTATATGATGTATTCTTTTGTATCATTGCACAGACTGCACCGTTGATGTTGATACATCCATGCACCGCCACGTCAATTCATCCTATGGCACCCCGAGCACCGATATCTGTGCATTAAATGAAAAGCACATAACGAGTATACAATGATTACCATGTTCTTAATTACTAACAGTAGTGAATCACATCGAGATTACCATAGTTACTAGTTACAGTAGTGAACCTTACAATGTATGTGATGCTCCGGTGTATTCACGAACTTTTCTCGTTGCAAACTATCAGTTCAAATGGCCAACCATCAAACCCTTCCAGCATGCCCTGGCAGTGGCCTCCCACGATAAACATATGCACCTGTTCTCCAGTACCATCACAGAAGACCTCAGTCTAAAGACCACAACATGTTGACAGGACGTGTCACATACAACAAATTCGTATGACACATGAATATGTAATATATATAATCATATATAGAATATATATATAATTATATATAATGGTATGTGTATATATATATATAGAGTTATATATATATATATATTGTACATATTCATACATATTCATATGTGTGCACATGGTGTACAATGGTGTTCAGGCGCCCAATGGGCACCAAGAAACCGTGCCATAGCGGCGAATCGTCCAGAAACCACTGGGATGTTCTTGGCATTGGAATGGCGCCAGCAGCCTTGGTGTAAAGCTGCTAAGCAACCCTGGCAGCCCAAAAATCACCGGAGGAGTGGTTCGTATATGGTGATGACGTAGGGACCCCCCACCAACTGTGCATCATTCCTTCGAAACGGGTGCTGAATTCCGAACCGCGCCTTGGATCATGTCCCAATGGGGTCCCATGCCGAGTGATGTATCTTTTTGGCACCGGAGGATGTCAGCTGCTTTTGCTTCACATCGGGACCCCAACCCCCTGAACCACCTGTATCTGCCTTTTTTCAATATCTTTCAATACTTTAGCTATCTTTGGCTATGGAAAGTCGCCCATTTATAATTAGATGATTGTCCCAGCTATGCACCTCCGTTTTCTTCGGGGACTTTGATCATGTTTGACACAGCTATGGGTAGCTGGCAGCTGGCTGAGTGGCAAAGAGAAGAGGATGATGAAAAACACCATTGAAATGGTTCCCAGTGTCCTGAGGAAGCGGTTCCAGTGCCAACTTTTCTCACGCTTCACCTCAGAGACGGATTGCGGTAAAGGAGGTGGGCTAGGTATATTGTCAACTTCAGGGTTTAAGTCAAATCTACCAAGTTTCATGGTCCAGCATTTTGTTATAGTGGAAATTGCAGTTTTTGGACAAACCCAAAGCTCCATATTTGTGATTGTGTATATCTCATGATATAATATCACCATGAAGTGGTGCGGGTTACATCACCCCCATTTTGATGACTAATTAAACGTCGTAAAATTGCCTCCAAACATCTCGACAATGCATCCAATTTCTTTGGCAGTCCATAGTAGGGCAGGAAAAAACATTGTCAAACACGTGAATTTTCCATTGTGTAGAGCTAAACAGCATTGTCCGAACATAAGGACACCAAAAATATAAATACCATGGGTTTGAACATCCTGTTTCTGGAATCTAAATGCCGTGGCGTAGGTCCCCAAAATGAATTGACCTTTGAGGGGCCGTTTGGCTGCGTAGGAACAAACATGAACAACAGGCATGTTTCAGGCAAAAGAAACATGGCTTCCAGCAACCTAAGTACACACAACAAAAAAAAGTGTGTGTGTGTATATATATATGATATGCTTGACGAAGTTATATTGTATTTATGTTCTATGTACAAAACATAACTCGCGCACATATAATATGGTGCATATTCATATATATTATAAATTATACCCGATCACCGGAAATTGCCGTCGCCTGCGACTCAGTGACCAGGGTATAAAGCAAGTGAACCAGCAGCGTTATCAATGCCACCATGGGAAGGAAAAGGCAACGGGTCCTGTCTTTTTGGGCCGTTGAAAAAGAGCCATGCTTTGGCTTTCGAAAGGGAAACAACCACATTCAAAAACCGGAATACCATGAGATCAGGTCGATGAGTTGGATCACAGTTGGGTTTGAGGCCAAGTCATGAATAGATCAGATCCAATCTTCAACCAGGGTTGTGGTTGGGGGGCGTGTAATCTTGGTGGTAAGGGATTCTTGTGACTTCAACACAGCAGGCCCTGTTAATCAATGCCTCAGTGATCTTGGAGGCCTCGCACTTAAGCAATGTGGATTTCTTTCGGATTGGAAAAACAATGCGTATCCTCAGGCAATGAAACATGGCAATGGAAAATTATTGCAGTTGTAATTAACAACAATCACCTACCATGTATTGCCAATCTATGTAGATAGAATATTTTACGTTGCAAATCCTCACCGTCTGGTACCTGTTTTTTTTCATATGGAAAATAACCGCTGAAAAAGAGGTAAATCATTGATGACTAGGCTATGTTCCACAGCCATTTTAAATGGAGAAACATGCGTTGCTACATTGATTAGCATATTTATACATATCTATTTACGTCATTGTTAAAAGTTAAACATATATATATAATATTTATATATATATATATATGTATGCGAGTTTAACACGAACTCTATTATCCCAAAGTACTCACATTCGGTACATCTGGGCTCAGGCCCCCCTGTTGCCAGAAACAAATAGGAAGGGCGCTGCCATTGCTACCTGCATGGTAGCG
>Ga0126342_10011781_pt1 | contig 15608 bp, 12 predicted proteins | sample Cyp1metagenome_FD_92528 | JGI IMG/M metagenome (GOLD analysis project Ga0126342, IMG submission 92528) | Coral microbial communities from Lord Howe Island, Old Settlement Bay, Australia - Cyphastrea 1 metagenome | ecosystem: Host-associated > Invertebrates > Cnidaria > Coral ...
ACACTCCCCACTCCACACTTTACACTCCACACTCCTTACTTCACACTCCACACTCCACACTCCACACTCTACACTTTCCACTCCACACTGCAGACTGGTAACAAGGGAAACATGTACAAGACTCCAAGACTGTTCAAATAAACTATTGCAGAAAGGTATTGCGCGTGACTGCATAACCACGTGTTTTGACATCTGTACCATTAACATACGTGTGAGCATTCGGGTTCGTGGGCTTCATCTTGTTTTTTCCCCCTAAGCTTGGCCTATCGAAAATGTAGGTGAAACTCAGGTGTGTCGAATGTGTAAAATGCAGAACAGATCACGTTTTATACATATCTTTTGGGGAATGCTCTGCCTTACCTGTTTTACATCCAATCTGACGGATGAGTATGGACTTTTGAGAACGTTGACATTTTGTGCAAGAGCTGATGACATATATGGAACAATGCATTTTGACTATACTTCCGAAGAATCCGTATATAGTCATCAGAACCAATATATTTAGAAAGATTAGAAAGGTTCTTGCAGCAAACCATGTTTAATTACAGGTACCTTCACCATCTGCCGAGTCTGCCGAGCGTCTTGGCTTTGCGGCCACAATCGTGGATTCTTCAACTTTAGAACGCCGGGCCCCGGCGGAGTGCCCGTGATTGAGCCCCGATCCTAAGGCAGGCGAGAGGTTGAACAACAGCAGACCCAGGGGTACCTAGGGCATGTCGACATGGTGCTTTCATATACGTGAAACCATATATATACAGATCATTATATTAAGGTCATTATACCAAGGTAATTCAGTCGCCACAAACGCTTGTCGAAAATCAAGTGTCAAGTGTCTAGGAAACTCAATTTGAGAACATTCAAAGCCCATGAAAACTGCAAGTCGGCAGTGTTGAAAGCCCGAAATGTCGGCTCTTTGATGCTCTTTGTACTGGTTGGTTGAAAACGGGATTCCCCGTTGTGATCATCCCCAATAAAGTTGGTGTCATCCCCCCATCACCAACTGCGAACCCCTCACAACTCTAGGATTCCAAGCTGGATCAGGCAGTATCTGGGCCTCATCGCGTCGCCTCCAAGCAGCTGCCTCGACGCAAATTTCGAGCCAAGGATGAGAGGAACTGCCAAGAATATCTAAGAATAATGGTGATTTCAAAGGGATTTAACAATGAAACCTGATGATTGACTGGGATTTAATGACATTTAATGATGACTTAATGATGATTTCAATGGGATGCCACCAAGAGAAATGCTGATGACATGGAATTTAACTGTGAAAAACATGTGATTTTATAGGATTCAAAGTGCAAACATGGTAAATGACATTCAACTAAACAGTGATTTAGTGGAATCACAAACACCTGGGATCATAAATGGTATAAAGCCAACCATTTCCTTGGGGAATTGATGATATGGGGATATGCTGGAATATAATTACACAGCGGAAACAAAAACAGACTACATAAAGTTATCGCTTTATATAGATAATGTACATAAATTACATTACATTACATTAGATTAGATCAGATTTCATTACATTCCATTATACATTGCATTACATTACATTACATTACATTACATGACATGACATTGCATCACTTTGAACTGCTATGCATTGCATCTTGCATGTTATCACATTACATTACACTCCACCAAAGTACATAAAATGTTGCATAGAATTCCATTTCATTAAATCATGACTTACATGTATACACAAGTAAGTATAATGCACAACATGATGATATAAAAAAGGGGATAAAATCATCCAAACTATGGAGATACAACGGAAAAACGTTGCCATTGTATGATAGGAAAACGACAGATTTCAAGCGATGAGATTTGGGGTTTCCCAACATTTTCAGGTACCAAACCTAAGTTATTGCAGTAAGAAACGACTTGTTAAACCCCACTGGTTTGGAACTTAAATAGATTCAGTAGATCTTGGCACTGCCTAAAGGCACTGTATTGTGCATGTTTCAACCATGTTAAAACTGACATTTCACAATCGAAAAGACTGGAAAGTCGACCTTATTTTTTGTTAAACCAGGGTGACCCAGCAGTAACCAATCGTGGCATCATCCAGTCGTCATCCAAGCACTTTTCAAATTGCAATATTAACTATAGTTATTTGCGTACCATCCCTATGAATACGATAGTTATTTGCGTACCATGACCATAAACCATAGTGACATTGGAGTTATAAACCAACTGAACGCGACCTCGACCGGGGGGTTATCCTCACTTTGGTCATCCCCAATCCCCACCAATCCCCAATGCAGGTCGCAGACTCCCAAGCGTCCCAGGGGTTTATTGGTTGGTTGTACCCGGCTTTCTAAACGTTTACAAAAAACGAACTGGAAAATCCACCCATGCTAGAAAAATTGGTAAATCTAAGTAAATCCACCATGTCGACTGGGCCACGGCTTCAAGTTCGCAAACTGTAAACGTTTAAACCAGGCCGGGTATATCTCATTGTTGATGTCCTCATCCATGGTGATCCATCCCTGAGGTTTTCGACCAATCCCCATTACAACCCCTAATTGTTGATGCTTAATAATGAAAATCAATCATATGTTGAGGGTTATAAGTTATATCAGTTATATCCCAAAACAATATGTGTTGAAATATACATATCCACGTGAAAAATACCATGTTTTGACAATATTGGAGTGACAATCTTAAGTTGTTTTTTTGTGTTGGGTATATGATTGATTTTGATAAAATTCACCATGTTTAAATATCTTAAATACCATGTTTTGACAATATAATACGCTATACCGGTATACCATTTTTGGGCTTCGACTACCAAGTGACCATCCGGAAAAGACCATCGCCATGGAATCCCATGAACCGTGGCGCCTGTGCCTTTGCCACGGCTTCTTCTTGCACCTGGTCCTGGGTGCAGTTCGTAAATTGCGGTAGGCTACACACTCGACAGCTCCAAAACTAGGGACATACCAATTGCATATAATAATCTATTATACTATATGTATATGTATATTATATATATGTATGATATATGTATGATATATGGGTACACATATTGAGTGATAACATTGCTGACACTGATATTATATATATATATGTATTTGATTGATGTTAAGTGTATATGATGTTAATTGTATGTATATGATTATGAGCTTGTGTGCACGCAGGTACTCATACCTCTGCATTTGGTCATCGTTCCTTCATCGGACCCGTGGGGATTGACTGTAGGAACTATCCCAAAGGGAGCCAGGTGAGCTCTACTTGGGTGCAGTTGAGGTTAAAACACATGGGAATCATGGTGGAATAAACATGAATAAACCCCATCAGTTGGGGATATGTGGAAAAAATGTCGGTTGAAACATAGCTGCACTGAGCCGTTTTCTCATCTGTAGCTGGGTGGAAATGAGGCAACAAATGATGGTTTTCGAGCACTGGTTCTGGTATAAATAAGGCTTACAATTGTCTGAAAGTAGCTCGATGTCAACGGCTAGTCTTAGGCTAAGCCACTTGCTGGATCTAGCCAAATGTCTGCCTTTTTGTGGGAGTCCACCTCTCAAATGGATTATACATGATAAACCCACCGTGGCCCCAAAAGATAGCAGCTATTCCAGGTTGGATGGTATCCCCCGCGATCCCTGGTTGAAACGATGATCTGAATCTCAGCAGGTTCAGAAAGTTTCACATGCAACCCCCAAACAAAGAGTAAGCGATTCAATTGTTGATGAAGAACGCAATGCAACATGGAACCTCCAAACATGACTCGTAAAAACTACCAACATCATTGGGTTTGATTGTACAAGATGGTGCCCCCAAGATAGCTAAGTTGGTTTATAACTCTAATTTCACTAGGACTTATGGTAGATATATCTATATAGTTAATGGGATTATAAACCAACTTATAACTTGGGGGGCACCACATTGTAGCTCCTTGCCTCTATTTTTCTCATGTCGTTCGTTGATTTTGCAAGTGATGTCCAATGTCCCAACGAATTGACTTTAAAATCACCAGAAACCTCCATTTTTCATGGGTTTTTTCCATGGATTTTTCCATGGATTTCCCGTAGTTTCCATGGATTTCCCATATTTTCCATGGTTTTCCTATGGCTTTTCCCATGGGGATTTTCGATTTCCCCAGGAAAGCCATCACCGTCGCCGCCGAATCGCCGTGCCCAAGGTGGGCTCTGGGATCACCTCTTGACCTCCCACCGTCGGCGTCGGCTCCTGGCGACGCTTTCGTTTTTTCGTGTTGAACGAAGGGTTTTCGGCAAACGCAGGGCTTCAAAAAAGGGTGGATACCCTCTGGTAAACATACAAAAAACTATGGAAAATCACTATTTTTAATGGGAAAATCCACTATAAATGGTGATTTTCAATAGCTACGTTAAATTACCAGAGGGTATGAGGAGCAAAAAATGGGAATCGAATGGTGACTGGTTGGTGGTTTTTCTCCACCCCTCTTAAAAAAATAGGAAAGGCAGTTGGGATGATTATTCCCAATATATGGAAAAATAAAAGTCATGTTCCAAACCACCAACCAGGTGATTAAACGGTGATTTCATGGTGATTGAATGGTGATTCAGAGGGCTAAGTTGGTAAACATCACTCCAATATAGGCTTCATGATATTCATAACTATAGTATTCATTGGGTTTTTAACCAAGAAACAAAACTGTGGGCGTCCCATATTGCATAGACGGGATGGTTGTTATAGAATGTTTGGAATCTGAGGTTGGATGGGTTCCATGCTGTTTTTTGATGTTCATTGGGTGGTTTATAGCCAAATAAAGCTCAATTCTCACTAAGGGTCCAAAAAAAAAGTTTTGAAATTGGATTGAAATGGTTTTCTTCGGCATATCAAATACGTGCTTTAACCGACTAACATTATATAATAATATGGTTTGACAACCAGATATGGCGTTTTCTTTTAAGATACCCTCTGGTAAACTAACATAACTATGGAAAATCACAATTTTTAATGGGAAAATCCACTATAAATCACCATGTTCAATAGCTATGTTAGTTTAGCAAAGGGTATATGATGGGATGGGATAAACTCTCCAACTGTGGGATTGAACATCGATGGATAAAACACGTGGGAATGTGACGACCAACTTTGTCGAATGAGGCGGGTTTTCGTCACCGACCACAGGTACTGACCACAGTTTTTCAGCCCTTTTATGTATTATAATGCTTATAAATGGGGTTATACATTCCATAAATGGGGGTTATAATTCACTTTTTCAGATTTTGATACCAGCAAGAAGATGGCAGAACGGATGCCAGGGTATCCGCAATGATGCAACAAGGGAATGTTCACCATTTGCGAAGGTGTTACATGGCAAACATGGGCCTCGATCATGTGATTCTATTAGTTTGGGCTCGATTTAGTTTGTTACCTGCCGACCTGAACATTACTTCTCGTGCAGTCTTAAGCGCCATGTTCAATTTTGTTGGTCATTACATTCAAGAAATGTTGCCCCATGAATTTCAAGATTGATTGCTAATTAACCTAGAACTGAGACCTACCCTTTCTATCCTCATTGTATCGCCATTGTATCGGTATATCTTGATTTTTTGGTTGATTAAATACGTTCAAATACCATTAAATCACCAATTTTCATCATCCCTAGTGCTCCAAATACCCTCAATTCGAAGGTGTAAACAGACCCAAGTTAAACCACTCCATCCATACATTCTCAGTGCCGGTCTTTGGAGCTGGTGCCATCCCCATCAAATCTACCATGAAACCGACCCATTTTTCCTCTGCCACCGGCGCACTTTGTCCACCTGCAGGGCGAAGTTGATTGGGTGGAACGAATTTTTACCATATAGCTAATGGTTCTTTATGGTTATTAATAATGGTTATATAATGATATAATGGTTATATAATGATATAATGGTTATTAATGGTGGTAAATGGCTAGTTAATGGATATTACAAGAATTACTAATCGAAGTAAAACATTGCCATAAACCACCCATGACTGGGAATGGTATACTATAGGATGGTTTATGATCCTGTTTTACCGACATTACGAACTTTACCAGAGCTAAACGATTCAGGTGCTGAATGGTAGTAATTCTAAAGTAATTTTACCAGGTTCTATAAGTAATCTAAAGTTTTTTTACATGATCTAAGTCGGTTGACCCAGAGGGATTAGTTGAATGTGAAATCCATGTGAAATCCCATGTTCAATGCCGATTTTGGTCGGTAAATCCCCTCATATTTTCGACCTCCTGGTGGAAGCCTCCGCCCAGCATGACGGGTCCCTGCACCTCCAGTCTTGCGCAGTGAAGCCAGTTCTGCCAGCAACTGACAGAGCTGATGCCTGAGGGAAAGCTGAAAATGTGTTCATTAAATCAATGGGTATGACGATCTATCTATCTACCTGTTTACCTATCTATCTATCTGTCTGTAGATGTATGTATATACCAACTACAGCCTGAAAAAGCAAGGCTGGCTCCAGAAATCTCGAAATCTGGTTGCTGAAGGTATATATATATATATCTGCCTATAATGTAATTATGTATATATATATAATATATATATATATACAGATGGAGTTTTCCTGAAATGGGTGTACCCCAAATCTTTCATGGCAGTATTCAAAGCCATGGTGACTTGAGGGACCCCCCATCTTAATTCTTCGGCCACTTTGGTGATAGTGGCCTCTACAAACGGTCATTTCAAGTGACGTCGTGGCGACAGCATTGTAATTTACCCCCGAAGAGGTACATATATATCTGGGTAAATTCTATTAATTCACTATTCTGAAATAAGGCCATTTGGGGATGATTGCCCTTACTAACCATGATTCCAGTGAGGGAGAACAGTGAGGTCGTTATAACTTACCCAGAAATATATATATATATATATCATTATATATATATATATATATCTATCTCTCTGCACTTGTATGTATAGTATACTTGAAATGAAGTCAACAAGCAGTACATACTTCCATGACCATACACCGCTTTGGATGGGCATCATTGAACACTAAAGCTGCAAGACCCAGCAGCCTCACGTTCTCAGCATGCGTATTGTTCCTGGCACTGTCCAAGCTGCCGGCTATGGGACAATGCGTGAGGCCTAGGAACTCACAGTGCTTGATGTTTCATTCTGTTTAATAGTTGATTAATAGTTGATATCCAGTTGATTAATAGATAGATATCATCAACTATTGTTGACCGTTGTTTCGTGACCATTTTCCCATTTAGAGTACGTACCCAAAAAATCGACCCTTCAGAAACGTGGTGTCTTGGGGCCAGGGCGTTTGCAAAGTCATGTGGCTTGGTGGCTTGAACCCAGAAAAATGATCACTGAACCAACCTGCTAATGAACACAAGCAAGTTACAAATGACAGTTGATACACTAGTTATATACGCGCATATAAATTTGTAACTAAAGATGATATAATTATGTTTGCATCCATTTACAATATGGCAAAATATATTGTGTATATGTAACATCATAGCTAGATATTTCCGATACAGTGGGAACCCCTAGTTATAACTTAGGCTTAATCCCATCTACATCCAAATATATCATGATATATCCCTCATAAACCCTAGTTATTGTAGTTATAAACCAACTTAGCCATCTTTGGTGCCCCACATTGTAGTTGTATGTATATATATATATGTATGGAAGTTTCGTAAAATGTGTACCCCCAAATCATCCAATCTTAAACCATGTTAGTATTGAAACCAATGTTTTGGGGATCCCCCGTTGTTTAATAGAATCCATATATATATTGCTGGACTGAAACTTACTTAGAATGAATGCTCACTTGGAAAAGTCGGGCCACACCGGCAAAACTGGAAAATTGCATTCTAAGTTTCAGTCCGGCAATATGTGTGTATATATATATACACAGTATATACATATACCTATACATATATAATTACGTATATCATGTAAGCCATTTCTCTACGGTGCATTTTTTAGAGCATTTCGGATGGCAGAAGAGTTCCCCAAGCATCGATCCTCTCAGCTGGACTCGAGCAGTAGGCTGATTGGGGAGCTGCCGCCTGAGCAGCAAGTTCATCCACCAGGGACCTAATGTTGAGTTCAGCATCAAGAGATGGTGATTTCATGTTCTTTCACCAACTAAAAATTGTGATTTCATGGGACTTAACCAACCAGACATGGTGATTTAGTGGTAACAGAAATTTGATCAACCAACCCTTAAAGGGATTTAATGGAGATGCTTCGTGGGTAGATTTTATGGTGGAGATTCGTCTACTACCCCCAGCCATGGGGATTTGGCCAACCAGAATTGGGATTTTTCAGTTGATTTCGTTAGCTCACCAATTATACGCAAATGTCTACTATAATCTACTATAATATATTATAATACATATATATATATATACATATGTGTGCATGTGCATGCAACTGTGTTTCATATGTATGTATGTATATATACTATATATGTATGATTCTATGTATATGTATAGGTGTGTCTTAAAATTTGGTACCCGAAAATGCATTGGTCAATCATGATTTTCTCGACTCGACCATTTGGAAGATATACATAGTTCAATAGTTCATTTTCAGACACACCTTTATATGTGTATGATGTGTTTTTTCTTATAGAATCTATTCATTTCAGACGTTTCCAAAAGATTCAGTATTTCTCCACAGATGGATGCCCATCCCCTATGGTTCAGAAGTTCCAAAATCCTGGCACCTCAAAACTCATTGATCATTAACGCTACAAGGCGTGGCCCCCAAACGAAACCAGAGGAAAACCATAGGAACATCTTATCCTCTGGTAAACTAACAGTTTGCGACCTAGAAAATGGCCATAGAAATAGTTGATTTACCCATCAAAATGGGTGGATGTTCCATAGTTGTTTGTAAACGTTTACCAGAGGGTACCTTGAGATTTTCATGGAATGGCATGGAGTTATAGCCGATGTATGACTAAGTTGACGCACAGTTCAGTTGGTGAACTGTTGGCTTTTTGCAGGATATGTATAATATATACCGAACTATATAATTGTATATATATACACCGAACTGACATAATTATCTGGTCGATGGTTTTAACAATCTTGAAAAATATGAGTTCGTCAATGGGGTTGGGATGACATCTCATATATGAAATGGAAAAAGTTCAACATGTTCCAAACCACCAACCAGTTATAGTTGGTTTGTAAACTAGCGACCTTAACTGGACCCGTCTCACCTTGTAAAGTCACGAGATGTTCTTTGGCGTTTTGGTGTTCAAGGATCCCATCCAGAAAAATCCTCATCAAAGAACCGATTTCCATGGCACCTGAGAATGAATTATTTTTCTGGAAATATGGTTAATTTTGGTCGGAAATGATGTGATTCTACCAACAAAAATGGTGATGAAACATGGGAAATATGATGAATTTATGGGATTTTAGCTGTGAAATCACTGGACAACATGGTGAATTTATATGATTTTATGTAAACCATATATAGTTACATATTGATACATATTGGAATTATCCATTTTTACAATCTAGTGCTCCCCTTATACCCTGAATTCGAAGGTCTCAGTGTCGGTGTCTCAGTCGCTGTAGGGATAGATGATTTTCCCATGAAAACCTCCATTTACTTCGCTGATTTCCCAGCCAAGTGATTGTCCAGTGGTCGCAGTCTCCGGCCATCGAATTTTCATCAAACCAACCATGGTTTGGGTGGCCGCATCCTCCATGTTTTGTCAGTCAAATCCAGCAAATGTTGGCAGTTTCAAGATCGAAGATGTGAAATAAATGCGACATAGATGTTGATGTGAAACAACTGCGACATATACCCTCTGGTAAACATACAAAAAGCTATTGAAAATGCCCATTTGTAGTGGATTTTCTCATTAAACATGTTGATTTTCCATAGTTATGTTGGTTTACCAGAGGGTAAATTATGGAATAACCCCAAGAGTAATGCTCCCGTAACTTCCATGTCAGTGACCGTTCCTCAAAAGCAATCCCTCCCACCACATCCACTTAGGATCTGCGGGTAGCCCGAAATCATCCAGTAGGTGAGATATAATACTATGTTACAGTGTGGGGACCCCCAGTTATTTTTGTTGGTTTACAAACCCCAGTTGTAATGTTGTAGCTATTATTTGCGTACCATAAACCATAGTGACATTGGTGTTATTTTCACTGACTTGGCTATCGTTCGGGGGCTCCACTTTGTATGTTTATATCCCCTGATATTCCACTCTAGTTCATTATATCCCACTATATCCCATGACATCCCATTATATCCCATTATATCCCATTATATTCCATGACCCATATGCTCCATGGTGCTGGAACATTTACCAACATTGGCCCAAAAAATCACCCAGTCATGTAGGTAAATACACTATACCTGGAGCATATGGGTATTACTACAAGGTGGTGCCCCGCGGTCGATAGCTAAGTTGGTTTATCAGTCCAACAACTAGGCTTTTTTGGGGCTTACATCTATAGTTACTATGGTTTATAAACCAACAAACATAACTGGCTGGGGCACCACCTTGTACTTAGATGGGCCATGGAGTGAGTTAACTAGTTAGTAGCCATGGATTATTTATGATTATTTCATTGGGATTTTTTGAGGGTAACAAATCCCCAGTTTCTAACCAGGAATCGGCAACATCCCATGGCCCATCTAGGTATGATACATCCCACCAGCCCCGCATCGAACCTTCGGGGTCTTCGCCTTCGACGCCTTCGACGCCTTGGGCGACTTCGACGCCTTGGGCGCCTTCGACGCCTTGGGCGTCTTCGACGGCGCCGGCGCGGCCACCGCCGTTGGAGACGTGATCTTCCACGGCGACTGGCGATGGCAGTTTCACCCCCAGATTTCAGGCACAAAAGATGTGGGAACCAAGCAACAAACCTAGGTGATTTTCAATTTGTCACCAAGAGACAGAATGATTTACTCAGATGGGCCATGGGATTAACAATTCCTGGTTAGTAACTGGGGATTTGTTACCCTCAAAACATCCCAATGAAATAATCCATTTACTAACTAGTTAACTAACTCCATGGCCCATCTAAGTACTGGGATTTTTCATGGAATTGAATGATGACAAACAGTTTGATGATTTCCATGGGATTTCACTAAGCAACATGAGGATTCATGATTCAGGCATCAAACGGATTTGATAGGCCATGGAGAAAGTTAATGAGAGATCATAAGTGACAAAAAAGTGGGGGCAATGTCCAATTGTAACCGGGGTGAACTAAGCCATTTGCTGAAGTGAACCACCAAGCAAAATTGGAAAACGCCGAATATGTCAATACAAAGAGGCTCTTGATAAAGATTACTTAGATGGGCCATGGGATTAGCTAAATGGTTAGTAACTGGAGATATAACCCCCTAATCCATTTACCAACTAGTTACAAGTAACTAACTCCATGGCCCATCTAAGTACTTGTAGCTTCTCAAGCCCTTTTTTCAAACCCATCTATCTATTTGCCAATCAAACACATGCTGTCATGGCATATGGATGTCGAACTGACAGGCTCTTGGTATATCAAAGTCCCAGGACATCCCGTAAAGTGATTTCAGCGCCCTGACCTCATCTACCTTCTCTTCATCCTTCTCTTCACCAGTCGGTGATTCGTTTGTCTCATCTTCGCCCTGGAGGCCCTGGACGACTTGGCATTTTTTGAACTTCAAAAGCCGTCTCGGCAACATCGCTAGTCCTTGCCCAGTCACGACATGTCATTTTTTGTTGTATCACTTTCATCCTTTGGAAAAAATACAAAGGAGGAACCTGAATCACAGCTACAAAAATGGTGATGCAAAGGGTTTTAATATCTTCATGGGATTTTGCTATTGCCATGACAAGATGAAACCCACTGCACCTTGTTCTCTTCAGCGTTGTCACCCTTGTCTTCAGCCGATGCTGTCGATTGATTCGTATCGCCTGCTCCCTGCGTGTTGGGTGACGGAGGGAACATGTAAAATGTAAAATGGTGATTTAATGGGATTTAATGGTGATTTAATGGTATTTATATACGTAGAAATAGTGTGATTTAATGGGATTTAATCAACAAGACATGGTGATTTGAAAAGGGACTTGAATGCTGATTTCATGGATGTTAATGAACTTAATATATGACTTAATCATATGTTTGTTGGTTTAGATTCACCCCATGAATACCAACTTAGCAAACTATGGGGCACCACCTTTTAAGATGTAATCAGAGGATTATTTCAGTGCTGGGTCTTGGATTGAAAATCCATCTGAGTTTCTACAATGTGGGGCCCCCCAGTGATGTGAACGTTGGTTTATAAACCCCATTAACTATATAGTTACAAGTACCATAAACCATAGTTATTGGAGTTATAAACCAACTTAGCTTAACTGTGTGTTTTTTTTTCGTTTCCGACAGCGCGCGGAATTCAAACGCTCACATCTATATGCCCATAGACCATCCATTGACCCATGAGAAATTGGCCATGTCAGGAAGCGATTGATTGGAGGTACCTACCATATATAAGGCCTACTTTTTAGGCTTATGTAAGCGAATATCCCAGCAAAATATGGTCTTATATGGTACAGTACCTCCATTTTAGGATCCTGAAATTCCCATTGATATCTGTATGTCATTGTACTCCATTTGTACTACACAAAAATGGCAGCTTACCAATTTTTCACGGGGGACACCTTGTTCCGCACCTCGTTCTTGTCAGTCGATTGTGTCGAGATGGCCGTGGTTGTTTTCTCTCCACCTTTGTCCTGCACTTTCTGTCCCATCTGTGTGTACCAAGATCAACATGTCCGACATCGTAAGGGAACATGATCTTTATATATATATATATATTGTGTATATAGAGGGATATGATGTTATATATGATGTTGATATGGGGATACAATGTTATAGGGATATAGAAGGATCTGATAGTAGTTTGGGATCTAATGTTGTATAATGGGGATGTATATAATACTCTGATGCACTGATAGCTCGATATAACTTTATGGACCCAAATCCTTTTATCAATGAGTCACATCGATGTGGGAGTGCAAACAACGGAAGATTCAATCAGACCGATTTACTCTGAGAATAGTCCTGAGAACCTTATCAGCGGATTCTTCTGTTGAATTAATCTGTGCCCTGTGCTTGGGGGTGCAATTGGGATTGTTAATGGGTATAACTTCAAGTGCGAATTCCGGCAGAGTATTCTGACCACCAAAGCGAGGTCTGGGAAGTGAAAACAAGTGGTATTGCTAATCTCATCTCTAGATATGGGTATGGATCAATACCTATTAATACCATTTTTAGTGGGATGAACATCCATTTACCAGCTATTTTGATGTTCACCAGGGGTACAAGGTTTTGACACACTGCCATATCTCTGGATGATGACCAAAGAGTTTCGTCGCCAAAATGCTGATCTGCTCTATTCTGCTCTTGGAATATTACCACCCCACTAAACCACCCAGGGGTTCATGATCCGGGGTTACCATTGTAAAATCCATTGTACAAAACAAAGGACTTGGATGATACACTGAAATGAATGTGGCTAGCAAATGATAGTAAAAGAGTTGAAACAAGTTTCTTCATCATGTAAGGTGGAACAACCATTGCCATGAGCCCATTGTTTGGATCACCCTTTTATGGCAAGTCCTGGCAAGTCAATTTTGGCATCCGTTTGGCATCTTCGTTGCTATATAATAGCATGATTGTTGATATAAGCCGACTGTTGACATAAACCTAATATACAAACTCGGATTATGAACGTTGTATAATTTCATAATTATAACTACAGTTTGGTTGATGTAAAATGATTTACTTCCAACAACGTTGGCAACAACTACAATACTGTTTCAAAAGATTGATAATAACTACAACTAAGTAGCTAGGAACAATCTAAGATCCTTCCTAAATCCTTGGCTATAGATTGCGAAATGCCTAGGTATTACCTAGAATTTAGTTTGCTTTCTTTCTAAATCATTATATCTAAGCTATCCAAACAATCTATAGTTCCTTGATTGTCTGTAACTGTCCGCAAAAAAAAACTACGACAAAACCACAGCTCCTCGTCGGCACGCACCTGGCGGCTTTTTGAAGACGCCGCCGCAGCGTGACCGTCAAAAGGAAACAAAGAACCACTGACCATGAGGTGATCTTCCATGATAGATATCACCATCGAATCTGGTTGGTGGTTGACCCATCTGAAAGATATGAGCCAGTTGGGGTTCCAAACCACCAACCAGCAATTTTTATGTATCATGATCTATCTAATAGAGGTTTATAATAGAAATATTCCATGGTGAATTCCAGATTTGTGACTTCACCCCAGAGTCCTGACAGGCACAGTGGGTCCCCTTTGAGGGGCCCCCGAATAAAGATCCAACCAGTTGGATATAGCATGATATACCCGCTGGTAAACATAGAAAATCCACCTCTTTTTCATGGGAAAATTCACTATTTCAATGGTGATTTGAACCATAGTTATGTTCAATTACCAGAGGGTATCCCTCTGAACCTCACAGTTATTGTAGTGAACTAAATCAACTTAGCGACACATTTGGGGCCCCACATTGCAACCACATGAACTGTAGATATCTATAGGTTGATATATCTACCACAAGCCTTAGTTAACCTACCAGTACTGTACTGGTGCAGTTGGGGTTGTGGGTATAAGAACGGTGGTAAACCCCCACTGTTAGTTGGGATATAACTCCTATAACTATGGGGAATACATATACTGGTTGGTGATTTCAACCCCTCTGGAAAAAATTAACTAGTTCGGAATATTTTTCCCAATATATGAAAAAATAAAAAATGTTCAAAACCACCAATCATATATATATATATTTAAAAATATGTTTCCACAGAAAGAACTGGAACTGCACTTCCAAGCAGTTCTGTGCGGTTTTGGGGAATATCAGTGCCATGCTCAAATTCAAAATGTATGTTATCCCCCCGTGATGAATGGGATCCTTTTTTTTTTCACGGGGAAGATAAATTATCATGAACATGGATTGATGACCGTCCACTAAATTCAAAAACAACTTGCCCTGGTTTTGACCATGGCACATATGCGCCACAAAAAATATATATGCACAGGATAGAACCATCACACATGTGGAATTAACAATGCGTCATTGGCAAAAGAAAACAACTATATAATCAACTTGATTTGGGGGCATGGACAAATCAATGTGGCACTGTAGGAGTAGAAGCAACCTGTTTTCTCCAGGTAGGTCTAAAATCAAAGAGCATCGATAATAAATCAATAAATACATCAATAAATAAATCAATAAATAAAAAACATAAATGAATAAATAAGAATATAAATATAAATAAGAAACTAAATGAATAATTAGATAGATAGATAGATAGATAGATAAATAGATAGATAGATAGATAGATGGATAGATAGATAGATAGATAGATGGATAGATAGATAGATAGATACATAGATAGAAAGATAGAACGATAGAAAGAAAGAAAGAAAGAAAGAAAAAAAGACAGAAAGAAAGACAGAAAGATAGATATATAGATAGATAGATAGATAGATAGATAGATAGATAGATAGATAGATAAGATAGATAAAATAGATAAGATAGATATGATAGATATGATAGATAAGATAGATAAGATAGATAAGATAAATAAGATAGATAAGATAGATAAA
>Ga0126342_10011782_pt1 | contig 15608 bp, 13 predicted proteins | sample Cyp1metagenome_FD_92528 | JGI IMG/M metagenome (GOLD analysis project Ga0126342, IMG submission 92528) | Coral microbial communities from Lord Howe Island, Old Settlement Bay, Australia - Cyphastrea 1 metagenome | ecosystem: Host-associated > Invertebrates > Cnidaria > Coral ...
CTGACTCTTTCTCTTCTCATCTTCTCTCTTCTAATCTTCCTCTTCTCTCTGCCTCTCCCCTACTCTGCTTTTCATCTGTCCATATTGTCGGAAGTTTGACTTCTAAACTTCCTTCGACCATCCTAGGATTTTTAATTGCCCGGATGACCGGTACTCGTAGCATCGTTACTGGCCCGGGCGACGTCGCATCTGTCAGGCTGGACTCACTGGACGCTGGCGGTGGAAAAAAGATCGGATCCAACTTGGTGAACGGTAGGGGGCATCCAGTCAGGTACCCTCTGGTAAACTAACATAACTATGGAAAATCATCATGTTTAATGGGAAAACTCAGTATAAATGGCAATTTTCAATAACTATTTTGACATAACCAGAGGGTAAAAGAACCCATCGAACTTTAGTAGAGCAGTGGCTGCGATCTACCCCTGGCAGGGTTGATGATTAGTTCGGGGGATTATACTACCCTTTAAAAAAATGGGGATTATGATAATCCAAGAACGAGGAATCCCTATTAATTAACCAACCAAGAAACATCTGGAATGACAGGGATCGGGATTTTGAAGACTGATCAGTATATACTTTTTCGTATATGTTTAGTGATATCTACAAAGTGGTGCCCCAGTTCGTTAGCTAAGTTGGTGCAAATAAGTCCAATTTCACTAGGGTTGATGAATGGGGTTATATATATATATAGTATTCATGGGGATTATAAACCAACTAACATCACTATGGGGGCACCACCTTGTATACCATAAACATCCATAAACCCATGCTGTTGTTATGTGTTGTTGTTATCAACCAATTCAGCTAACTTACTGTTATAAACCATCACGGGCATCACCTTTTTGTCAGCTCTTGGGTTCATGCAGAGATCCACGATGGATATAGTACAGAAACAATTGAAATTCAACAGTATGAGTACAAATAATAGTAGTGTTGATAGAGCGTTCCACTTAGTACTCTTAACATCTCTTAACATGCCCCAGTGAGAACTATAACGTTGTCTTGTCATTCCTGGAAACTATGAATAGCAAGGCGTTCGTTCTGGTGATTTACCCTCCGGTCATTTCGTCATTTCTCCCATGGTACGCTGTAAAATCCACCAAAAATGAGGATAGAATGGGTATGTCTGGGTAAATTATAACGACCTCACTGGTCTCCCTCACTGGAATCATGGTGAGTGAGGGAAATCATCCCCAAATGGCCTCAATTCAGGTTAGTGAAATATTATAATTTACCCAGGTATGTAATCAGCCCAAAGCTGAGTTGTGATTTGTTTTTGCCTCGGTTGACGAGTTGAGGGGTTTATTCTTCGGATGTCTGACTGGTTGGGTGAAACCAAATCAGTTGGGATGTCTTTGGCCGTTTCTGTGGTTGGTTTTGTAGTGTAACCATATACCATCATGGCTGCAACATGTTTTGGTCTCATGAAATATAGGATATCATTTGAATTCATATGATAATATGTGGTAAACATACAAAAAACTAAAGAAAATCACCATTTTTAATGGGTAAATCAACAACTTCTATGGCCATTTTCAAGAGCTATGTTAAATTACCAGAGGGTATCATAGGATTTTCTCACTGAAAGTATAGGCTAGATGGCTAGCTTATCATCCAGACAGGAACGCTCCTTTCGTCTCGTCACCGATTGCGGCTCAGCTTGTCATATATGAAGCAACAAGGAGGAAATGGAACCTTCAAGGTGGTGCCCCCATAGTGATAAGTTGGTTTATAATCCCCATTAACTATAGATATAACCCCCATAAACCCTAGTTATTGGACTTATAAACCACCTTGTTGAAGGCCTCGATCGTATGGAAGTTGAGTCGATGGCCGATACACGAAAAGCAATACCCTCTGGTAATTTGTTACATAGCGAACTGGAAAATTGCCATTTATAGTTGATTTACCCATTAAAAATGGTGATTTTCCATGGTTATGTTAGTTTACCAGAGGGTACATGAAGAATCATGAAGACCAGTCCATAAATTGGCCTTGTAGCTTTGAACGTTGTTGACCTATTCGACATGCTGCAGGAGAGTCTTCAGTATGAATCCAGTTTTGCCTTCCTTTGGACAGATGTTCTGATTTTTGAAAAAAGAGAAACACAGTTTGACATCTTGACACCCCCCTTCTTAAAAAATTTTATCCTATCTAATATTAGTGACCTGATTTGATTCATTCTTAAGGTCAAATCCCCATGTTGACAACTGACCCATCTCGCCCCACTCAGCGAACTTTTGCGCCGTGCCGCGACCGGGCGGTCTGGCTAGGCAACTGGGCTTTGAGATGATTTGAGCCATTTGAGCCATCAAAACAAACAACCGGTCGACAAGATTCGAATATGAACAAAGAAAAAACATGATGGAGATTGGATATATATATATATACATGATTATATATGTATGCTGTAAAAACCTTCCCAGAGGTAGTCTAAAATACCAGTTGGTATATTTAGATATCCGTATAATTAAATGTAGTTGCCGTATGTGTATATATATAATGTAATATAATATATATATATACTGGTTGGTAACTGGTTGGTGGTTTGGTTTGGAACATTTTTTACTTTTCCATATCTTGGGAATGTCATCATCCCAACTGACTTTCACTCCATGATTTTTCAGAGGGGTAGGGTTAAAACCACCAACCAGGTATGTATAGCTTCAATGGCTCACGGGACGATGGAAACGAGATGGCCTTATGACCCATGGGGTTCCCATCTACCCTCTGGTTAAATCAAAATAGCTATGGCAGCTATGGCCCATGTTTAATGGGAAAATGCCAACTGTTTAAATATCGCCATGGCTTCAATAGCTATGTAACAAAGTACCAGAGGATACATCCTATGTTGAGACATAGTCTATGTGTATATAGATATACTGTTTTTTTGTACCAGTGACCGAACTTGACACATAAACATGGGTATACTATAGAAGTACTGAATTTATTTGGTGCCAATTTGGGTAGATTAGAGTCTAGGTGGATCTAGGTATATACATATATATATATAGCCAAAACGGATACATACACGTAGTAATACACACCATAGTTCTCATTTCTTTATATCCGAGTTGCTCCAACCTATTACAGGTACATCACTTTCACAAGGGGTGGAAATGGACCTAGTTGTCTCCTCTTGTGACCGGGGTGTTGAGGCGACATTGAGGTTAGTTATAATAATATGTATGTATATATATAATATGTATATAACCATTGTATTTATATATTATCTATATATCAAATCGAATCAATCTGTGATCTGTTGGGCTAACTCTTTGCTGGTTCATCCCAGGGATTTCTATGTTGTATCCCAAGCGGGTCTGGTAAACTCACCTGGGATTCTGATGGATTCTGAAGATCTTGAGCTCCTCCATCTTCATTCTTACGGGTGCGTTTTACGTAGGCTTGCTGGAAATGCCTTGGAAATGCCTTGGAAATGCCTTGGAAATGCCTTGGAAATGCCTTGGAAATGCCTTGGAAATGCCTTGGAAATGGGGGTTGGGATGATCTGAAAAATCGCCAGTGGATCCCCGAACATTCCCATCTGCTTGCGTAAGTCGCCCGAGTCGCCACATCCCGCTGTGAATCCAGTGGCAACAGGAGGATCTACAAAGATGGCCCGAAATGAATACCAGTTATAATAACAATGATTTTTGACCATCTTTGTAGAACATGAAATAGTCATAGGATCAGTGAAATTAAATGACTTATTATAGATTTCATAGATCTAAGTCATTTAACTGAAATGATTTTTTTATAAGTCAGTGACATAACCTCATTTAATTTAGGGACATAAAGGGGACATAGTTTTTATATATCCCCATTGAAATAACAATGTTTTTTGACCGTTTAGCTTCCTGAGGTGATGACGGATAGCATGATGAAAGAGGCTCACGACTTCGAGACCTTTGACCGAAACTCAGGTGCCGGGATATGTTTGGTGTAGTGATTGATGGTTTCTAGCAGTTTTTGATGGTTTTTGGTGTAGTTCATGTAGTTCATGGTGATTTCCATTTTGGATTTCATGGAGTTTTTCTATGTTTTTCTGGGATTTTATGGGTTATAGAAACATGATGGAGATGGTTTTGTCTGATCTGAACATGTGATTTATTCTTAAGCCGTGGCCATGCAAATAATGTATGGCCACGTTCGGATAAGGAGCTCCAAATCATTCCCGAAACGTGCTCCAAATCCTCAGGAGGGGAACCCCAAAAAGGACCCCAAACATTGTACCCTCTGGTAATTTGTTACATATAGCTATTGAAAATGGCCATTTATAGTGAGTGTTCCCATTAAAAATGGTGATTTTCCATAGTTATGTTAGTTTACCAGAGGGTAACATAGTCTCAGGTTAGGTGTTTGGAACTGTGGTGGTGCCCCAGTTTGTGAACGCTAAGTTGGTGCGTTTATAAGTCCAATGGCTCACTAGGTTATTTTTTGGGTGGTTAATATAGAACTAGTATTCATGGGGATTATAAACCAACATTCACATCACGTTTGGGGGTACCACCTTGTAGGGTAAGATGTGGTAAACCGCTGTAAAAACTAGAAAAACGATCCTAAACATATTAACTTATATTAACATAGTCTCAGGTTTGGTGTTTGGAACTGTGGTGGTAAGATGTGGTAAACCACTCAGGTTGGAGTTTAACAAATGGTAAAAGCCATGGAAAACCCACCAAAGTCGGCCTGAAGTTGTGGGATATCATCCCACCGCAACGATGATGAATAGGCATTCAAAATATCTTAAATTACCATCCAAAACAGATATGATTCGATTTTAATGGATTTTAGGGCATGTTGTTCATTGTATTCCTTCAAGTCTAATGAAACATATCTTAGAATATCATCTGAAAAGGATATGATGTGATTGGATTTTAGGGCATGTTGTTCATTGTATTCCTTCAAGTCTAATGAAACATATCTTAGAATATCATCTGAAAAGGATATGATGTGATTGGATTTTAGGGCATTTTGTTCATTGTATTCCTTCAAGTCTAATGAAAACTATCTTAGAATATCATCTGGAAAGGATATGATGTGATTGGATTTTAGGGCATGTTGTTCATTGTATTCCTCCAAGTCTAATGAAACATATCTTAGAATATCATCTGAAAAGGATATGATGTGATTGGATCTTAGGGCATTTTGTTCATGGTGATTGGCCAAGTCTAGGTCAGTCTTGGATGGCATCAATGGGATTATCTATGTTCACCAGCTAAGAAATTAGCTTTTTCTTTGCAGGTTGTCTAATTTGGCCATGTGTTGTTCATTGTGATTACCCTCTGGTAATTTGAGATAGCTATTGAAAATGGCCATAGAAATAGATAATTTACATTGGTTTACCTATTAAAAATGGTGATTTCCCAGTTCGTTATGTCACAGTTTACCAGAGGGTACCCAATAGTAATCCCATGGAGACCTGGACAAACGTCAGATGATCAAGCAATAAATAAATCAATATAAATCGTATGTAAATGGATCGATGCAGGTAGGTTTTTGTGAATATATTTTTGGTCAAAAATAGTTTGATACTTCACGCTCAACAATCTTAGCTGGAAATCTAGGTCAATCTTAGATGGATACAAACTAATCCTTTAGTCTTTTGGTATCAATGGGAATATCTACGTTCACCAGCAAAGAATTTAATGTTTTGCAGGGTATCTAAGATTGGCAATGAAATGGAGACATTGTGGTTGTTTCCCAAGATTCAAACATGCCATGTTTGACCCAACCTCCCAGATCCACAAACGCCGCTGTCAGATTTCCGAGCCATGAAATTTATCTCTCGTTGTATGGAGGACTGGTGGTGCCGAAATGCCAGGCTGAATATGTTCCTTGTTTCCCTTATCCTATACAAAGTGGGGCCCCCGTTTACGATAACTAAGGTGGTAAACACAACTCCAATAACTATGGTTTATGAGATGTGTAACTAAATTAATGGGATTTATTATAAACTAACTGCATTGAATGAATATCATGATATTAACGCCGGATTTTGCTAAACACCCACGCCGGATTTTCTATGTGGGGATCCCAAAACAGAGATATTCCACAGACTAACCACCAGAAGGGCATGAGTTGCACGGCATGAGTGTATGCATATATATTTATTATTGTATTTATATTATATTATATTATATTAATTATATTGTATTTTATTATATTATATTATAGTGTATTTTATTATATTGTATTATATTATATTATATTTTATTTTATTGTATTATATTGTATTATATTGTATTATTTTATATCATATTATATTATATATATATATATACACATTATATATCATTATATTATATTATATATGTTGTACATAACTGTGGTATTTCAATGTATTTCATACAATTTATCATTCCCCATGCTTTATCGATTTCCTAATTAAATCGATCCCCAAGCGGGAGACTCACAACTCCATGTGCCATTGGGATCCCGCTGATTCAGCACTGCTTATTTTTTTTTCTGGAAGCTCTGCCGAAAAAAAAAATGGATACTTATCTGGAATACATGTTTTTCAATATACCAATATTGCTGCATCTATTAATGGAACATATTACTGGTTGGTGGTTTGGAACCATGGAATTTTATTGACTTTCCATTCAGTTGGGAATGTCATCATCCCAACTGACGAACTTATATTTTTCAGAGCGGTTGAAACCACCAACCAGTTATGATGTAAACCCATTTTGACATCCAGACAAACTACCAGCAAATCTCCCCCAAGGGCTGGATGAACATTGCTACAATGTGGCCCCTCCCAGTGATGTTTGTTGGTTTTTAAAGTGAATGAACACTATGGTTATAGCATGTTATAGCTATCATAAACCATAGTTAAGTTTTTGGACTAATGTTCACCAACTTAGCTATTGTTTTTGGGGGGCCACATTGTGCATCCCATTTCAGCATCCAGTTGTTTAGCCCAACCCATTTGCCTTCAGTAAGTGGCTTAAACCCCAGTCATATGTAGGGGAGGGGCAATGTCCAACAACCGGGGCGAACCAACCCACTTAATTAGACTAAACCTCAAAAAAGATAAAACCATGTTTTTTCACTAATTATTTTCTTACATTGAGACTTGACTTTTCCGCACCTTCCCTTCCATAAGTTGAGTAATTTTTGGGCCGAACTCCCGACCATTCCAACCCACCATGTCTCGCGAGAACACTCGAATTCCCTTTTTGGTGGCCACCTGCTTGGGTACCGTCGCGATGATCACAACCATGGTGATGTGCATCCTCCACTCTCGGGCGTCACTGGGAGAGATGATACCTGATGGGGGGATGGAGCGGTAGAAATTGGATACCCTCTGGTAAACATACAAAAAGCTATTGAAAATGGCAATTTATAGTGGATTTTCCCATTAAAAATTGTGATTTTCCATTGCTATGTTAGTTCACCAGAGTGTAAACGTGTTGTTCTATGTTTTGAAGTCAGATCGTTGACAGATTGACATTTTTTGTTCTGGAAAAATTGAGGGTGACCTAAATCCTGGATTTGCGGTTGAATATAGAACTATAGTGGTTGCCAATTCATTCGTGGGGATTAGCAAACATTCATGTATTCTTTTTTGGGTAGTGGGACCCCCAAAATTAAGAATTGGTGGACTGAAGAATTTGGAGGATCATCCGACTTAGTGGTGAAGAACCCTGGTGATCCTAAGTCCTCCAAGTGGATTATCCCATTTTTAGATGGGCGAACTAACATGAACTAACCCCAGTTGCTAACAATTTACTCAGCGGGATGGTCCTCCATAACGTGCAGCCGGATCCGCTGAACCTGAAGCGACCGACCAGCTGTATATTTCAATGAAATCTGCGTGAACTTCCTCGAAGAAATGTGATTCATCATATATTCAGCATCTTAATCATTCATTCTCTTGTGCCCAAAAAAGTCAGCAGAGACGTGTTTTCCCAAAATTCGAGGACAACCTTTTGGTATTTTGTCAAGACTCGAACTTGTATTTGCCAAAAAGCAGGAAATCTTCCAAGAACTTGCCACACTGGCATGAGACTGGTTCAAACATGTTCAAACTGTTAACCCTCAAAAGATCCAAAAAGTGGATGTTTCAATGTATGCTCTCATAGGGTTCACGGTGGCAAAGAAGTTCCCAGGAACCCTCAAAAGTACGCGGGCGGTTCAAGACATTTAAAAGAAGCAACAACGGGGTTTAAATGGGGATACCCAATAGCTGGATGGTTTATTTCATGGAAAATATAGAATCTATAAATGGATGATGCAAGTGGGTACCCCTATGACTTAGGAAACCCCCACATGACCATTTGAGGCTGGATCGGAGGCCGATTTGCATGTTGAGGAGCTACTACCATGGAGCTTTGGTTTCGACAGACTAGCACGATGGTTAGGAGGGGGACGGAGGGGGATTAGCCCCAAAATTGGCAGTTGTGATGTGGGAATTACATGGAATTACAGCAACTTGCCCAGATTGGGTCGTTGAAGACCAGATTGGGTCGTTGAAGAATTGAATCCACGGCCACTGAGGCATACGGCATACCTATATCAAGCAATGAATCTGGTGCAGGGTAGAAAAAATGAGCCAATTCTCATGGGTGGAAGAATCCACCCACGACTTGACATGTTACCCTGTTGGGTGTTTTTAAACAAACATCGATGTGGCGAGTTACCCATGGGACCCATGGGTTTTCCTATAGGAAATTATGATCTACATATGGTGTTATTTGTTTTTACAGATACGTGTTACCCGGCCCGGTAAACTAACATTTTGCTATGGAAAATCACCATGTTTAATGGGAAAATCTACTATAAATGGCAATGTTCAATAGCTTTTTGTATGTTTACCAGAGGGTAGTTGACCACTCAAAACCCTAGGGTAGCCATCTCCTGAGAATTTGGAAATCGATGGGCTTTTTCACCGGAAATGATTTGGGACGGCTGTTGGCCGGTAAAAAAAGATGACATGGATAGTTTAATCATGATATCTGGATAAATTTGATCACGACCTCACTGGTCTCCCTCACTGGAATCATGGTTAAGAAGGGAAATCATCCCCAAATGGGCCTTAATTCAGGTTAGTGGAATATTATAATTTACCCAGATGATATGATATGACATGATATGATATGATATGATATGACATGATATGACATGATATGATATGATACCATCTGAAAAGGATATGATATGATTGGAATTTAGGGCATTGTGTTCATGGTGATTGGCCAAGTCTAGGTCAATCAACTGGATGGATAGAAGCTAATAGTTTAATCCTTTAGTCTTGGATGGTATCAACGGGATTACCTAGGTTCACCAATGTTCACCAGCTTTTTTTTTCGCAAGATGTCTAAGATTGGCCATGAAGTTTGATCCTATTCTGGTGACACAACCATTTGGAAAGCGAATCCCGATGAATCCAGCATGTTAGAAAGGACAACCGTCTGAAAATGTTGCTTCTTCAATTTCCTGATGCTCAAAGTTCCCAATGAAAAAGACATGTCAAAGTACAACCCATCCAAAAAACATCGTGTTTTTTCATTGAGTGTCTTTTTTGGGATCCACTGATCAGCCACATTTAGTTTGCGAATTGACATAAATTGAGTTTGGATCTTTTTGTTTTAGTTTATAGTTTAGTTTGATGATAAGTGAACTGATGAACTGGTGAATCTGAGATACCTGTCAAAACATTGAGTTTTTAGCTGCTTCGTACGTTTCACCATTGATAGCAAAAGATGAAGCACTAAAGTATCTAACAAATGTTCACCCAGTGATAAAGCAAGTTTGTTTTAGATAAATTTAATTGAATTTAGTTCAGTTTGCAAAGTTAACTGATGTTAATAGGGTGTCGTGATTTATTCATAAAATGGAACCATCGCGACGTAAACCAAGAATTGCCAAGAACACCGTCTATGGTTCAGCTTAGTTTGTTTTTATTCACCATACAAATAAACATCGTAATCTAAACCTAGTTGGGTTTACAAAGTTAATAGACGTTAATAGCAAACCAATGCTTGCGAACCAAGGTTGACATCTGCAGTTTAGTTAACTAACACACTTTTCATAGATTTTATCCAATATATAATATATGTTAATAGGATTGGCCAGTCTTGCTGCAAACCATAATTTGAAAACACTGTCATCCAAACAGCAAATGTTATTGTTGTGTTTATTCTTTAGGATTAGCCAAGTTTTAGCGGTCGTTCATTTTCAATGGTCCAATGGTCCATTTTCAATGGAAAAACCATGGTTATGAATTAGTATTCCAATGGTCCAATGGTTATATATAATAAACTAACCATGGTTAATTAACCTATTGACCTAAAACGCCTTTTTCATTTGATCCAAACTAAAACTTACCGATCGGCGCACCAAGAAGATCGACACACTCCACCGGCCTCGGCCCAGGAATGCTGGTTTTTCCCATGGCACCTCGGTGGACAGGTCACTGCATAGCTCTTGAAACAAAGATGGGGATAGGAGTACCTCTGGAATACATATATACATGATATATATAATATATATATATATAGATACACGTATACATATACATATACATATATATATATACATACATATTTATATGTATATATATATATATATTATACTGCAGTATACCTATGATTTAATGTTAGAGCAATGAGATCAACGCTGCACCTGAGCGGTGGCGAGACTAGCCAACTTGTTTGTTCAAGTCCCAGAAATAATCGTCGTCTTCGCCGAGCTTATTTTCTAGGTCAATCTTGTATGGGTAGAAACTAATCCATGGTTGGTGGTTCGGAACATTTGAATTATGTTTCCATATATTGGGAATAATCATCCCAACTGACTATATTTTTCAGAGGGATTGAAACAACCAACCAGATCCTTTAGTCTTGGATGGTATCAATGGGATGATCTACGTTCACCAGCTAAGAATTTACCATTTTTTGCAGGGTATCTAAGATTGGTTGGACTCTAGCTCTACGTCCATTGATGTCTGGACATGGACGCCATCGACCAAGAAGAACAATTTCCCCCAGAGGCAAGAATGCTGATGTATGGAATGCTGTCAATGTACCGCCTACTCAGTACCTGTCGCGACCTCCGCCGTGGCTTACAGCTTGCCAGCACTGGAGTAACTCGACTCCATCCTGATGAAGCTGAAGGCTTCCGCAACCGGTACTCTATCCTTGAACAGCAGTTACTGTCGGCTGAAGCCACTGCACGAGACAGAACCACACCGGCAGTTCGAGGAGTGTGGGTCAAGGATTTGTACCTAGTGGTACTCACAAGGCCTGGTTACGGATGCCTCAGGCGTCGCAGTTAAAGTCACGGCTTGGCAACTTCGCATTGCTATCAGGACTGTCTATGTACCTGCAGTGTTTTCGGGGTCTCGACGACATCACACTGCCGGTGTCGTTGAATTCCTCTTCATACTCCTACGCATAGCCCCTCCATTCAATGGGAGATCTCCAGGATCCTAAAATGGAGGTACGTAAACGTACCATTTTTTTGGACATATGAATTGTGGGGATATCCCTGAAATTTCGGCCTCAAAAATAGTCCTTATATTAATGGTACTCGCACCTCCAATCTTCATCGGTTCCTGTTGCATGGCCATTGATCCAATGATGTTGATGTCCTCCCTTTACGTTCTACAAACCAGGCGACCAAAGGATACCACACCGTGTAGTTCCCACGAGACGGTGGTGCCGCAGTTCGTTAGCTCGCTAAGTTGGTGGGTGCAAATAAGTCCAATTTCACGTTTGGGTTGATGAATGGGGGTTATATCTATAGTATTCATGGGGATTATAATGGTTTATAAACCAACAAACATCACTATGGGGGCACCACCTTGCAGTCCAAATATTGACCTGGATTTGCCGAAGGTAACGTTGATGTTTCGGGAAATCCGTTCCTGGAATGGCCATCCTGAAAACTAACAGTTTGATGTGGAAAAGCGACCATTTTCTAGATCATTCTCCTTGGGAAATCATAGGTTTTCCAAATCTATCACTGGTTGGTGGTGACTGGAACATTTGAATTATGTTTCCATATATTGGGAGTTTCATCATCCCAACTGACGAGTTGTCCATCATTTTTCAGAGGGTAGGGATACCACCAACCAGTTATAGTTTATCCAATAACTATGGTTTTCCAATAAACATTATTAACCATCATTAAATCACCATTAAGTCAGGATATTGTCTATTATTGAAACCACCAACCAGTAATGGTTATGTCGTTGTTTAAAAAAACCTTTCGTTGCCATCGACAAAGCCCAAGTTTCACTGGTGATCAATTTTGGTCCAAAGAGTACACCAGGATCACTCCACATAAAGTGAAAAGTCACCAAACTTATAAGCCATTTGTCAAGCCATTTATAAGTGGCATATAGTGATATGATAGTGGTTTATGGTGGCTTATCACATCTATAAGTGCTTAGCCACCAAACTTCTTATCCCATTTACAGATGTGATGAGCCATTTATAGATGTGATAAGCCACTTGTGGGACTTTTTTTCTCTACCCTCTGGTAATTTGTTACATAGCGAACTGGAAAATGGCCCATCGAAATAGTTGGTTTAGCTATGAAAGATGGTGATTTTCCATAGTTTTCTGTATGTTTACCAGGCCGGGTAACCAAGGTTATGTTCACCAGTTTTCAGAGGACCCTGGGATGATCCTCCAAGTATTCGAGGTTTGGGCTATCTGTTGCTGGTTCGCTCTCTTTTGCCGCTTGGCAGCGACCCGGTGACCCCCCAAAAAACACCTGCAAATTGGTTACCCAAATTGGGTGTCTGAAGGAGTTACTTTCCATACTTTCCAATTGCAAATTGGATTGTCAAAAACTGGATATACTGGGGATAATCCCAAATTATTCCTCAAATTATTCCACAAATATCCCCAGTATATCCCCTTGGTTTTGAAGCTATGGTTTCTTGGGATTCTTCCTAGAGAAAAATGGAATTTTGTTGAGGATATGGGAGATTTAATGAATGAATCTTGGTGTTTCAAACAAATACAAGGTGGTGCCCCCCAAGTTATAAGTTAGTTTCTAATCCCATTAACTATAAATAAACATAGACCCTGAAAATCACCAATTTTCAATGGAAACTAGTCTTCCAACCCCGATGACTGCCAGGGTCGAGCTGTTAATTTACCAGAGGGTATGTCTGAATATTTACCATCTGGTAATTAGTTTCATAGCGAACTGGAAAATGGCCCATTTAGTTCGTGGATTTACCCAGCTATAAAATGGTGATTTTCCATAAGTTTACCAGAGGGTAAAATGAATAGAAACTAAATCAAATGTGTTAATCCAATGTGTTAGAGGGGTAGGTCATGGTAGGTCAACCACCAAGCAGTTTAGAGTGTTTCTTTTGTTCAGCAATGGATTCATGTTTTTCTCTAAAAAGGCCACCTGGTACTGATTCTAAAAAGAGGGGCCCCTTGTTTTGGAAGCAAAAAAATTGCCATTTTGGAACCCTAAATACTAGGTCAATCTTAGATGGATACTTTAATCCTTTAGTCTTTTGGTAATAATGGGAATATCTATGTTCACCAGCAAAGAATTTATTTTTGTTGCAGGGTATCTAAGATTGGCAATGATATTTGGCCATTTTGGAAGCCTATTTACGTAAAAACATGTTGTGAGCAGATTTCCTAAGAACCAGCCAAAGCTTCAATTTGTATGTTCAAGGCCTTTTAAAAAGGGGCTGATGTCTACAACTCCAACCCGGGTTGTTTGATTCTTTAGGCACTATTCCATGTGCCTGCAGGTGAGGGTTCCTATTCTTTAGCGATTTTGTTTTGTGCCACAGGGCGTCCCACTAAAGAATCCAGACACCCGGGTCAGGGACCGAATACAAAGGGGGATGATAAATGATGGTTAGTAATTTCAGGGAATGGTCCGAGAACATTGTTATCCGTTTCCGGCTTACAGAGTCCATTTGCCCAGAATTTTTAAAGACCTTGATAAACAGAAGCCATTGTTTTGTCAGCTGCTCAAAGAGACGTGTCCACTTGATTGCTTGCCCTTATCTTCCCATGAGTTGGTACAGTGCTGATTTTTGGTTGGTGAAATCATGATGAATTCCACATGTTTCAGTTCAACCTCTTCCATTTGCCTGCATATGGAGGTTTCCTAAGTCATGGGGGTACCCTAATATCTGCACGATTTATAATGGAAAAACCCTATAAAAATGGATGATTTGGGGGTACCCCCATTTCAGGAAACTCCCATATATGAGTAAATCCTGAACAGCTCCTGTTGGTGGAGTGCCATTGCTTTATGGTTTCATAATGGATATCCATTTCCTGAGTCCAAGTGAACACACGTTAAAATACCATGTTTGTCGATCTCTTAATGGCCACGTCTGATTTGGTCAAATCCTCAGCAAGGGTCCATGAACTTTGTTTAGAAAATGTTATAAACACATTTTTGGTTGATAGATTACCCTCTGGTAAACTAACATAGCTATGGAAAATCACTATTTCTAATGGGTAAATCCACTATAAATAGCAATTTTCAATAGCTATGTTAGTTTACCAGAGGGTAAGACTAAGACTTAAATGTGTCATGAGTCAGCGTCAATCCTTGATGATACTTCAATCAAGGTTGTCACGCAGCGGTGACAGTGGGACTCATAAATTTCGAGCTCTGAAGAGGCAGAGGCCGCTGGAGAAAACATCGAGCTGGTAGCTTTGGTCTGAGAACTTTTCCATTTTGAGCTCTTTTTCAATCCTCACCGTGTGGGTTCTCTTTGGCTCCGCCATGTGTTGCTATTGGGCTCCAGTTGGTATTTCTCAATCACGGTGCACAATCTGAACAAGAGACTCAAGCTGACACCAATGAAACATCCAATGACGCCCCTCTTGCCGCTCGTTCACCAAGTCCGGCCCCCCACTTCCTCCTGATGATTCATCGCTGTGCTCGGACCTCAAGTACGTTCGCGATTTGTCTTCTTTGGCCTCTCTTCCGCAGATTTTGCGGTTGACACGTCGCAGATTTCCACGGAAATCACTTCGCACTGCGGCAGCACTGAGCTTGAGGTTGCCTATATTACGAAAGTGAAAGCACCCACACCGTTTGTTAACTTTTTGCTGATAGGTACCTCTGGTAAACTAACACAACTATAGAAAATCAAAATTTTTGTTGGGTAAATAAACTATAAATGGCAATGTTCACTAGTTATGTTACAAATTACCATAGGGTAAATCCCATTACATCCCATGGAAAATCACCATTAAATCACCATAAATCACCATGAAAATATCCATATGTTCAATAGCAAATGACCAGTAACGGGTAACGGGTGCACACTCAGACCTTTTGTGAACATCCTGCCGCGAACGAAGCTAGGCCCACTGGTGGCTCCTTTGTCAGAGCTCTTCATGGGTCAGAGCGAGGCGGCTAGTGAAATCTTTGCTGATTAGTTTAAGCCCCACGAAAACATTAGTGCTTTTATCTACCATAAACTATGTTTATGTGTATATGACCATTAGTTACTGTACGTATATTAATGTATATATATACCCTATGCTTCCTCGACCATATCTGGTATAGCCTCGAACATACTGGGAATGCTCGAACATACCGGGTTTCGCTCGAACATACCAGGATAACACCTCGGACATACCAGGAAG
>Ga0126342_10011783_pt1 | contig 15607 bp, 9 predicted proteins | sample Cyp1metagenome_FD_92528 | JGI IMG/M metagenome (GOLD analysis project Ga0126342, IMG submission 92528) | Coral microbial communities from Lord Howe Island, Old Settlement Bay, Australia - Cyphastrea 1 metagenome | ecosystem: Host-associated > Invertebrates > Cnidaria > Coral ...
ATAATATATATATAATATAATATATAATATATAATATATAATATAGTATATATATAATATAATATATAATTTATAATATATTATATAATATATAATATATATAATATATAATATATATGTATAATATAAAATATACAACATATAATATAATATGTATAATATATATAATTTATAAAATATGAAAATATGTAGTATATAATATCCATGTAATATATCATATGTTATATTTCTTATTTTATATATATATATATATACTGAATATATATTGCACACACAGAGATCTCCACACCTCAATTTGTGTTTTCCCATGAGGTGATGCAGTGAAGGCTTCCGAAGTTCTCAGTGCCATGGCACAGCGACGCCTGGTGCCCAACCAACATGTCTATGGTGCCGCCATCCACGCCTGCAACCGCAGCCGTGATGCTGTTCCTTGGCGTTTCATAGCAGTTTTTGTGTGTTTTTTTCCGGGAATATTGGTGAGGTGCCAATTTCAATACAAGGGCGGCTGGCAGATAGGCAGATACATCGACTAAAACTCTTCAGCCGGATTTGGTCCGTGTCGCGTACTCACCACCTGACGCTTTGCACATCTTTGCGCTGTGTCGTGACAACTATGGGGCTGCATTGAAACCATTGTGGATATTTAAGAGCATGTTGGATCAACGTGCTCCAAACATAGTGATCATAGTGGACGATGGCATGTAGAGTATGTATAGATTGTACAAAACGGCTTGGATATCAAAAAATAGGTGCTTACAGTACGCCCCAAAATTTGCCACTCATTGAGAATATGCCGTTGAGAACATGGTACTCCAAACAGGTGAAGTCAGGGGCTCAGATTTTCCATGAACTCTTTCAAAAGTTGCTTAAACGAATAAGAACCAGCTGACATCGGGTTACCGCCTTGGTGGCTTATGACTTTCCTCAAGCCCTTCCAGTGCCTTAGTTCGCCATGCTGCATTCAGCTCATTCAGCTCCAAACGTGCCACTGAGGCGCGCGCCACGAAGCTCTTGCAACGCATGAGCGAAGAGAGCGTGACGCCCAATGTGGTTTGTTTCAGTTCCGCCATTTGCGCCTGTGCCAAAGTAGGCGCCTGTGGGTTGGATGCTGGGCTTTGGGCCCGGCCGCGAAAAAGGACACTTTTGTTTACTGCAGGCATGGTGAGTTGTGGTTTTCCACGTTTTTCCTAACTCGATTCAGTTCAGTATTAGGTGGTTTAGATTGCTTTAGTTTAGTAATAATAAGTCTGGACTTGGGGGGTGATGTTTGATGACGTTTGATGATATTGGGGATCATATCATGTCATATTATCATCCCATCGCTACCTGGGCTATGACCCCTTGGTCTTTGCTTGATCGTTGGTGGAACCCCAAGGTTGCTCAATAGATTTTGTTTGCAGACATTCAAACTTATTCATTGATTTCATTGTTTCTTTGAATAGGTGAACAATTTTTTTGCCCAGAACTCAGAACACCTCTGGTTTTGACTTTCAATACTCTTACTGTGGGTAAAACACATTTTTTTTGTCCACTTTGCGATTACTGCATAAGTTCATGCTTGGCTCTTGCAAGTGCTATCGGTAGAAATCCGGCTGCACAGTGGAAATATCTACAAAATCGTTGCTAACTAATTCTTGCAGGTCTTCAGGCAGCTGTTGGCAAGTCCCTTCGACTTGACGAGTAGCCAAAAACCTAGACACTGCAAGTGCGAGCGCAGCGTTCATGGCCTTCGGGTATACCTTTGCCCGGGCCGTAGCAAAATTACCCCCGTCTTCAATTCCTTGCAAAGGCCGGTGGCCGTTTTTGTGCGAGCATCGTCCTCGGTGGCCCTTTGTAACGGTGACATCTTTGAAAGTCTCTAACCGCAACAGCAGGAGAGTAGTTGGCTTCGTAGCGTCCAATCCATAAATGCACTGATCGAATGAGCAAATCTGCACACATTCTAAGCGTGCAAGGAGACGCATCACATCCAACGTCCAAATGGACGAGGGCCTTTGTTTCATCAGCCAAACTGCGAACTGTGGATGTTCCAAAAACCCACACAATCCTGCATGCGCAGCGTAGCACAGCAACTCGACCAGAAATTGGACCAGCTTCGTTCCTGTTCGCACCTGCTGCCATTGTCTCATTGACAGCTTCCGCAACCACAGGAGGCGGCCCTCCAGGGCCATGACGCGCCGCTGACCACGTCTCGCAGCTGGGCCCTCCGCCGATTCCGAGGATTTGTCCACTCTGAATCCTGTTGATCCAGAACCGTTTCGTCCTCGAATCAGTCAAGTCTGAATGTTGCTTGGCCAAACAGATGTCCACCGATATACAGAAAATGTGTCGTCCTTCCTGAAGAGCTTGATGTTCAATGCAATGTTGCAGATCGCCGCTTCTTCTAAATCCACTAAAAAAGTGGATAAAGACCAGGCAAGTAATGTGCAACCTGGCCGCTTCTGCAGCGAGTCCATAGTGCTGGAAATCCCCAGCGTGGCCTTGCAAATGTCCACCATTGGTTTGCATAAGGAAGGGCAAGACCTCTGTTTGTTCTGTCGGGGCAACTTCGTGATGTTCGCAAAATCCATCTAGACCTTCAAAAGCTCGACCAGGAACCTGCGTCCGGATATGCCACTTAGCACGCATATCTCGGGCCCCACATGTGCCATGCGGAGGCAAAAGGGGTCCTTGCACAACAGTAACTGGGAGAAAAGCCTTCGACGGAAGCCATCCTTGCGATTTCAGCATGCGATTTTGCTCTCTTTCCTCATGTTCTATCTGCTCAACTGCATCCTCCGATGCTGGAACAAAACAAGCAAAATAAGTGGCTTTGCAAGCTTGAGAATTGCTCATATGAGACAGAAGTCGGGTTCGGCAGAAAAACATCCTACCACATGCCAAACAATGATCGCCAAGGACGTAGTATTTCAAAATAGTTTTGTATTCATGCTTGTGCCTGGCATGAACTGCCAAGGCTTGTTTGGTGTCGAAGCTGGCAGCACAGAGACTACACGTCCACGTATGATTCTTTTGTGCAACATGAAATTTGGGAAGCACATCGTATTTGGACAAATGATGTTGCATACGCAGCGTCCACAGCTTGCCCTCGGCATGCGCCGCGCGAAACTGCAAACATGATTTCAGTGCCGAGCGAACTCTCCCCATCCATTTCACATCCAAGGCAATAAAAGAAATCGCTTGGGTTGCATCATCAAAAAGCTGTGTTCTACCACCAGGAGCATGTTCCCACAACCAATTGCAGGACTCTTGGAAATGGGAAATCCATGAGTTGGTATGGGTATTGTGGTACAGCAGCGACCACAAACACCTCGGAGCAACCTGAATTGCACGCTTGACATACCTCAATCTGCTGGCATGTAGCATGTCTTCTGGGCTGTGAACACCAACTAAGGCACAGAGCTCTGCTGTCGTAAACTGAAAGGGCGGTATCGGCCTCACCCTATTTTTTGCTAACGCAGCTACCTGATTGCGAATTCCATTTTGCCATTGTTCAATGTCACCTTTGGTTGCCCATGCCCGCGTGTGGACATTGTAGGCATGTCGTGACATGACCAGTGCTGAGAAAACCGGAATCTTCGTGGCATCGCTGACGTTTCTTTTGCAATAAAATTGACGACTGAGCTGACCATATGCCTTTCTGGCCTGAGCATTGCGATACCTCAGATCCATTTGAATCACTGCGTGATCCTGCACAAATGAGCCCAAATGCTTGTAGGAATGAACAAGCTTAAGGAACTGGCAACCGTGCTCTGTGAGTATTGGTACTTTGCCAAACTGTTCATGCCAGATTCTGTGTTTGGTTTTCTTGGATCCATGGCCCGCAAGCTTAACGATGGCCTCTGTTTTGCCTGCTTGGTAATTAATAGAGAGCCCTCTCGCCGCTGCTGCATCATGCAAACATGAGGCTACAGTTTGTAGAGAGGATAAAACTGAGTCGGCAGATGTGGAATGGATAGCATAGGCAATGTCGTCAACAAACGTAATCTCTGCAAAGCCCTTGTCTGGAATTGGGACAGCAGTAGTTACATCATCTGAAGGCTGTGGTGACCCAAACCATTGCAAATCAGAGGAGAGCAGAATTCTTTGTCGCGCATCAGTAACGACCAGTTTGAAAGCCATGTTGAAAAGTATATCTGCTACTGGATCACCTGGTCTCGTACCGCGCATTGTTGCAGTCTGCTCTTTGAGTCCCTGCATGGAAAAGTGAGTACCTGAAAACATATCCTTGAGGATGCCTTCATGATGAGCGTCGATACCAGAAATTGCATAATCACTAATGACGACCGATCTGATTTCTTGCCATTCTTGTGGTGTGATACCAAGATGCTTCATGGCATAGCAAATGGCCTCATCCCCAAAATCACCCTCAAACAGTGAAGACCTCAAAATGGAATAAAACGCAGACTGCAAGTCAACGAAAAGAATGGCACATGATCTGGTCGCATGTCTTGCCCACGACAAATGTGCATGAAGTAGATGATGTGCAATGTCAGTGGAGCATTTCTTCTTTCCCCCTAACTGGATAAGCACTTCCTCTTGTTGCCAGACCTCTGCTAACCGCTGGCGCATATGCGCATGATGCACTTTTGCACAAATGTCTGAGATGAAAATCGATCTGTAGGCCCCAGCATCACTTGGTGCCCCTTTACCTTTAAACAAAGGCACAAGCAGTCCACCCTTCCAGGTAAGGGGCTCATGCATATGCCAGATCGCTTTTGTAAGCAGAGGAGTGAGCACCTTCGCAATGGCAATTCCTCCACCCTTGAGGATGTCGACAGGCAATTGCCCTGGCCCTGGGACCTTGCCATTCTTAAACCTGCGAATGATTGCCAATAAGTCACAAGGATCAGGAACATTTTCGATCTCCCTGGCAGCAACTGCTTCGCTCGAGACATGCAGTTGTGCCAATTGGGTCCTTGAAACTTCAACTCCAGCCTCAATGGTGGCAAACTGCTGCTGCCATATCGTCTGACACTCCCGAAAGGAACTTGCATGCGTGCCATCCTTCTTCCTCAGACATGGTAGCGGTCGAGGGCCTTTGTTCAGGTCCTTTCGTCTTCGACCCAGTCGTAGAAATTTCTTGTACACCTGTGCTGTGTCATGCCGTCCTCCTGCTTCATCAATATCATGTAACCACTCTGCGTACCACTTTTGCTGATCTTGCAGAACCAAGGGTCTCACAATTTTCTCCAGTGTCTTGAGCTCTGATTGCAGCAAAGGGTCACTGAAGGTCTGTGTTCGCGCCATATCAAGGGCCTGTCTTTTCAGTTGAATGGCATTTAGGGTCGCTTCCTGTAGAAGCGGTCTATTCTTGGTCTTCTGAGCCGTACCAAAATGCTGCTGTGCAATCTGCAAGATGTTGGTTTCAACAATGGCAGAGTGATCATCAATTGCAATTGACCAAGAAGGCAAAGGAAGGTAGCACAGTGCTTCTTGAAATGCTTTTTGAGCAGTTGGGTCTCAGACTCGAACCATGTCCCATTTCAACTTGCTTTCTGGGCAGCAGACGTGCCAAAGGCCTTCAAGCTGACAAACCGCAGGGCAATGATCGACATGTCCAAACCCTCCGTCAAAGTCAGTGATCACGCTGGATTTTGTGCAAATTGTAAAGAAATCTTCCGAAATCAACACATAATCCCTACGCAGTTGATGGCCTCTGGGATGATTCCAGGTAGCAGACCTACCCTGGTGCACTGAAAAAGTGGATGGAACATACAGTCCATTTGCGACAAGGAAGTCTTGAAAAACCTTGCCCTGTAGATTCATTTCTTCTGCATCAATCATTCCAAAGAACTTCGTGTCTCGATCTGCCAGTGGAGCATTAGCATCAATCAAAACCAAAACACTCCTGCAACCATTGTTTGACAACTTATCTGACAAATCAGTCCACCATGTCTGCACAAGGTCAAGTGGCCTATCTTGGGATACACACGGCGCATGGGCAACGACAACATGGAAGTCCAAGGGACCTTCAATCCGGGCAATCAAAAGTCGAGCTTCTGAGACACGGATCGTAATTTTGCATTCATTGAGACAAACACTTTTGCCATCTGGAAGGTGGCAAAAAGGGATCTTTTTGTGCACCCACAGTTCGCATCCGTAATGCTTCGATTTGCCACATTGTTGGAATCCTGACGCAAAGATTTTGTAATTCTCAGAGACTTTACTGCCTTGCACGGTACGTGCCTCTTGTATCCCTATCATGGCAAGTCCATGTGAATGGAACTGAAGGTCGAGTCTGGCCGATCTGCTTCCAGCAAGCGGTCCACTCTGATCATCGTCAGTTAGTGCTAGACCATTGTAGGTAGCAACTTTGATCTTGACCTGCATCTCATGAAATTTGTCAGAGGGTCCTTCGACAGTAACGTCAACCCTTTTGAGAGAGTGATCTGGTTGCCAGACAGCATTACCATGAAGTTTTGGCATTGTCATTGAATATGCTTCTTTTTCACTCCTGAGCCATTCCCACCGCAGCATAGAGGGCGAGCTGGCAAGCTTGTTCAGAGTTTCCCAAGGTACATTGCCAATACTTTGTCCAGTCCGTGCAACCCATTTCGCAACTGAGTCTGCCAACTCATTCCACGGGTCTCCACAGTGCGCACGGACTTCTGAGACTGCAATCTTGTTGGGCATACCCTGACCAAGCACATGAAGCACTCTTGCAACAACACTACCATGCTGGGTAACGCTGTCTGACTTTAAAAATCTGTTGCTAAGGGCCAAGTCTGGTCGGATGACGATACATCTTTCTTCCAATGCAAAGTATGCAAAGGCGGTAGCTACAACCATCGCAGTCAGTTCCGCATCGATGTTCGTGTGATTGGCTGCTCCAATCCACTGAGTAGATCCACGGTGAATTTCCGTAACACCGCCGATGCAGCCACAAAAAGACCTTCCTTGGTCGGACTTTGACACTGCGACAACAGCCCATGCAGAGCTGTCTCCATGTGTTGCTCCATCAACGTACAGTTCAAGGATGTCCGCAGTAGATGGTGTCAAATCTTGCTGTTGGTGGAGCGCTTCAAAGGTCATTTTATGGAGGTTTAACCCTTCCGGAATGAGCTTGAACTCCCATTCATCATGAGACTGCAATGATGCACTAATAGCGGGCATGGGCAGAACTTCGATTGCGTCAGCTTCCTCAACAAACGTGGAACTACCAAATTGAATAGAGGCATCAAGGCATATCTGGACTTTTTTGTGTATTCTTGTGAGCGAAAAACTTGGAACGTGTTCAGCAGCATGAAACTCAACAACGTCACCATGTTTCAAATTCACCGCTCCAGTCACAATGTCGCCATTAATTCTGACAAATGATCCGGACTTGGTACAGAGAATTGTTCGCAGTAAACTCACCTGACAGGTCGCAGGTAAGGTAATTGCAAATGCATGCGCTCTTTGACGTCCATAGGCAATACACGCTACAATTGCCTTACATGTCGAAGGTTGGACAAACGATCCCACAAACCATTCACCGGGCCGAATATCCCATTCACTTCGCGTGTAACGGACTGGAAACAAATGTGAGCACTCTGCAACAAGATTGAATTTGGACTTGAACTCAAACTCAGCGTCCCTTGACTGAAAGGAAACAGCCGGAAAGGTAAGAATGTCAGTGTTTCCATCATTTAGTTCCCAAACGCAGAAAACAATCGACATGTCATGAGCTCTTGCTTCCTTATTTGCCACTGCAAGCGTGAAAGGAACACCAATAATGTCCTGCTTTTCATCTATGAGATATGGCGCGAGCTCAACAGTTTGTGTCTCCTGTGATGAACTGTCATCATGTTTGGCAATAGGTCGATGGTCTTTGGTTGATGTCTTCCATACTCTAGTGCTAGTTTGCAACAAATTCGGTGCTTCGACTTCATTTGCATTGGCAGGCTGAGGCATAGAGCCATACCCATGAAAGACGATATCGAAGGAATCACCATCACTTGGACGACACCGTTCATTTGCCGTGAAAATGTGATTGATTGTGATTGCGAAGGCGAAAGGTGCAAAGTGTATCATGTGCAACCTCCACCGGATACCCAGCAGGGAGCAGCAATTGTTGCATTAGGAGTTGTTCAGACACTGAGGCAGCCAGCTGAAAAGGTGCATCAACTGACAAGTATGGATCAAAGACTGTGAGCAAAACCGATGCCCACTCAGGGCCATTGTGTTGAATGAGAATGATATGTCCTGCATTTCTCTCATCTAAAAACGTAGGTGGAGGCTGCACCAAGACAATTTCTAAATCTCCATTCGGTCCAATTTCATTGATCCAAGTCTGTCTGAGTCTTTCTTTCCAATTCCAAAAATCTGCTAACAAGGTAACCTCACGACCAATTCGACAAAGTCGTCTGTTTGCACCAGGGGCAACAAACCATGTCATGAACTGAGCAGACCTCTCTTCGGCTTGCCATGAAAAAGCCTCAAGATCCCATGTGTGATAAATCTCTTCAATGACTTGTGCCCATTGCGGAAGTGGCTGGCCAGGCTGAAACGCTGCAGCATTTGGATGGAATTGAAAACCATCCTGTTCATTGTCACCTTGAATCTCAATGCCAAGCGCACATGAAGGTGACTGGTGGCCAAGATCAACATCAATTGGTAGATCATTGACTTGCTCAACATTTTGAGAGTCGTGCAGAACCTGCATGAGCGATTCATCATCAATCTCATCTAACGTTGATTCTGCTTCATGGATAACATCAACTTGAGATAGTTCCAACTCCCGCATAGATTCATTTTGCTCTTGTGCAGAAGTCACCCGGGTGTGAGCTAATGCAGTGGAGGGTCCAGCATCCTCTGGCTCTTCAAATCTTTGAATGATTATGCCATCTCCATGTCCAATCTGCACTGTATGATCGCTGGGAAATGTGAGTCTACCACGCCTGACAAGACATGGCCCACTAGTGCTGGACGACGTCGCATGACATGAAAAATCTGTGGCACTGGAGTACCTACGGACTATTCGAGCCTCATGAGTAAGTCGAATCCCTTCACTACTAGCTGATCTGGTAGAGACAACAACTGGCACATTATCATCGGTAACACTTTGCGAAATCACAATGTGAGCAACCTGTGACTGCCAGGGTTCTTTTGGTGGGATAGGGTCAACGAAATGCAGGTAAGTGCTTAAGTGCTCAATCCTCTCTCAATGTCATCCCTCCAAGGAAAGATAATTTCACTTCGCCACCATGCACTATCCCTGTCAAGTCTCACGACCGCAGGATTGTCACTTCTCTGACGGTAGCCCCCATGAACGAACCACACATAAATGTAAACGATAGGGCCTTCATCAGAGTTTTCAACAAACGCCTTGCGATCCAACACCTCTTGTAGGGAATTGAGCCAGTCCGGAGGGTATTCATCATGCCGTATTGGATTCCTACTACTTGACGAGCTGGGATTGCCCGTGGCAAACGCATCGGCTTGAAACCCTTGCACATTTGGACGCCTGAAAATCGTCCCACTGATGGCAGACTGCAATTCCTCTCTGAGTCTACGATCTGACATGGACAAAAGCTCGGAGATATCGATCTCAATACCACGTTTGACAAGCAACTTGAAAGCATTGCCAGTGCGGACATTGACAACCTGATCTGGCCCAATAGCTACATGACCAAGCCAAAGGGAACATTCATTTTGCAGACGCTCCGGAGGACAAATTTCAGAGTATCCCATCATCCCATCATTGTCACTGCACCCCGAAGATCAAGTCTGTCTGAAAGAACAATAGCAACCGAGTGTGGTGACCCCTGATCAATACCGGTGTCATATAACGTCACCACAGTAGATTTGGAGTAAGGTTCCGGTTGCTGCTCGATGATAATTTGTTCTTGCACCGATCTATCAACATCATCGGGTGTAGGGAACACAACTGCAAAGTGCGTCGGCAATGATAAGTCCGCCCTGTCATACCAAGCAGCCAAGAGTTCCTTTTCCCATTGGTGAAAATTGACAGACAATACAACAATCCTGGTAGTTCGACACCTAGTCCATCTGCTTGGATTCATAAACCAAGTTTCAAGGCGAGGACCATGTGGAGGGTTTTCAGCAATACCACCCAAAGTTTCAACCCATTTTTCCCAGACATCCTGTACCCAGTTTGGCTGCGCTCTCAGTCCGTCAGGGGCATCATCAACAGCCACATTAACACCTTCAGTGACAGAGCTTGCCGCCTGGACATATGCAAGAAATTCCTCTGTGAGACTGCAGGTGACAGTGCTATCTGTTCTTGTTTGGAAAATCTGGTTTGCCTGAACAAGGCCATATGCGTCACTTTGGATGACATTACCAGGAGAAAGCTGAATAAGGCTGTTTCCGTCATGTAGCGGTCCCTGATCGTAACCATCTGGGTAGATCTTGATTTGGATTCCCATGCCATGTCTCGTTTGGAAATGCTGATCAATCTCATTCAGGGTAGGAAACTCCCATTCAATGTTGTTCAACAAAAATGAGGCCAACAGTGGTACTGCAGTTGTAACGTCAGCGAAGTTGCATTCCTTGGGCAATACTGTTGCAAAACGTACAATCACACTTGGGCCAGAATTCTGTAGAAAGTTGAGGGTAACCAAAACTGATGAACGATCAGACATCCTCTTTGTCAATATGATATGTGCTATGTGGTCCTCGATTCCAATCCTTTGCACAAATGGAGACACGAGGTCATAGAACACATGTTCTTTGGGGGCAATATGGAACTTCCAGGGATCAATGATATCTTCCGCCCATTCTGATGGGTCGCCTCCAAGAATGGCTATCTTCGGTTCTCTACAGAGCAACATATTGTCGTGATCCACCAGCCACGTGTAAACCGAAAACATGAATTCTTGATGTTCATCTTCTAGACAGTTGTCGATGTGGCCTTGCACGACTCTTTGAAGATCAAGAAGCCAATCTTCTGTGATGCGAGATAAACTATCAGCATCGTCATCAGGTGACTCATTTGATCCACTGGGCGCAACGATCAATCCAATCTGCATTGCTTGGAAAACATCCGATGTAGCTTCCCCATCATGACCGTTCTGACCAAGAAGCTCATGATTCAATGGAAGCATATCTACAATGTTCTGCAAATCTTCAGCTTGATGAGACACTGCGGGTGCAAGAGCCCTCACTTCAGTATCGTTCAACATGCTAGGAGAGACATTGGAAACTGCTTCATCTTCGTGAATTGCATCCAGGATCTGTTGATCCGAACTGCCTTGTTGAATCAAATCCGCCAGGGTCATGGTTGAGCATGCAAATCTTTCCGATGGTGGAACTGCTATCCTGACGTAATCAGCGTTGGAGATGACCCTTGGAGCCTCATCGTAGTCTGGCCATCTTTGTTCATTGAGAAAAACCAAACACCGGTCATTTTCAGCACGACAAAATCGATCCACTTTTGCAGCTTTAAGCATGTCATTCCTCACTGAAAATGGTGGAACCGGAATAACGGAGCGGATGACCACAGGCCCCAGTCGAAAATTGAGCTCAATCATATGAGCATGATACTGGACGTCAAACAGAACAAGCTTATCGGCCCGTCCAAGTGGTATGTCATCAACTATATGTGCGATGGTTGGTACGGCATCATCTCCTATATCTGAAACCGGAGCAGCAATTTCGTAAGCATCTACCAATGCATCTCTCTCGATCGCAAAGGTAAAAGCAATGTCATGCATCATTTCTTCATAACTGTTCCAGTTGATATAGGCTCGAAGTGGATGATCATCTAAGTGAAAGAGCACAACTTCCTGCCGACCCTCGTTTGAACTGGGAGGACGAATAACGGAAGAAGCATCGTTGTCACTGATCGAACGGTCATCTGGTTCAGGCGATTCAGGGCTTTCATCACCATGTCCCCATTCCCCCGTTCCTGTTCGGTCTTGTTGAAATGCTGAGACCATATTCTCTTGCTGATAACCAAACGGAGATGTCTTGAAATCAGTTTTTTCTGGGAATGGTCTTTGCATAATCGAAGTAAAATCCGAATCATGAGAAGGTTTTTCACGCATCTTCTTTGGGATTGTCATTTGAACTTGAGAATTTTCTTTGTGTACGTTCCTTGACCCTGACATCTTTGGAGAGCTCGACACGGCCACTGCTGACTGCGGAGCACCAACCAAAGGACCGGCCAAATTGGTGATGTCATTGAGAACGTTGTCATCTATTCGTTTTGATTTCGTCTTGTATTTTTTGTCAAAAGCAACAACTTCGATACACATACCATCATACAACTTCTGACAAGCCTCCTCGTTATACGGGAAGCAAAAAGAGACAATGTTGTGCAAACCAATGCCCTTGGCAATGGAAGAAGCGTGCTGAATCAAATCATCCGTTGAAGCTTCCCAATCAATGCTGGTAGCAACTTTGACACGTTCGAACAACCACCAAGACAGAGCAAGCATCTGGTTGCGATGTCAAAATCAATTCGGCACAATATGCATCATGTGATTGATTTGGCAAGATATAGTTCACAACTCGAACGGCATTTTCACCAACAAATTGAGAGAAATTCTGCCAGTGACTTTTGATCTGTTGAGTCCAGGACGAGGCATCTGATGAAAGAACAATTATTTTATACAAGGCAATTTGCAGTGAACTTGTTTGTGCTTATCAATCACCCATACCTGTACTGGCATTTCACATCTTGCATCCGCTGAAGCAGCGGTGTTTTGTCGGAGAGAGGCGATCCTCTTCAGCTTCAATATCCAGTCTGACATAACCAAACTTCTGTCGGCAAGACAGAGCGGCGCAACAGAACATTTTGAAGCGGCAGGATCATGCTGATAGGGAGAGCCAATTTCCTCAAGGGAATCCTTCTCATCACCACAATCAAGTGAGAAGTCAACAAATGGAAAAACCAAATTGGTGAGCTTTCTCCAAGAATACAAGAAGCTTTTCGGTAGTGGCGTATAGGACCATGGTTTCTCGTCCCAGAATTGCAAAACATCATGCACCACAAAAGTACTGTACATCTGCCAGGAATCGTCCATGCCAATCTGAAGTTCAATATAAGTCATCAAAATGAACACGCCTTGACTTGCGACGAACATGATGTGGCTCTTGAGAACAGCAAACCAGCGGCTGGATTGGAAAATCGGGAGCACGTGCATGAGAATGCAAACTAGGATGAGTACATTGTTGACATATCATCTGCAAGACTAATTCACTGCGAAGTTAACTCCATGCTTGCCAAACTGCTGACATTGGACTTAAATAGTTCCATTCCCCAGTCAAAGAATGGCCGTTAGGAAACATATAAGGCCAGGCCTCATGGGACCCATTCTTGGGAACTGGTGCCCCACGGCCACAGATCACTGCTTGTGCGAGCCAGATTTCACTGGCTCTATGGATCTTGGCCTTTTGATCGCAGGTGTCTTGTCTGTTTCCTCGTCGGAAACCTCGTGCACTTTGGCTTCGGCTGAATCCACTGAGATGCCCAAGGAGCCTGCGCATGCATTGAGCACACCCTGCAGCTGGTCCCTGAGCTTCTGTTCCTCTGGGTCTGCAACATTGTCCTGACTGGCATCTTCGGATTCTTCCTGAATGGGCTGAGGAATTGAAATGCCACCTTCCCTGACGGTATTTTCGCTGACCTCTTTCAAAATCCTGCGGGATGATTCTATTTCTGCTCTGGCGCGAGTTGCATTCTCGGACAGGGCTGCTTGGTGAACGCGAAAGCTCTCGAGCTGCGTTTCCCAAATTTTGATCCCCTCTCCGACATGTTTGGTCCATTGCAATCGATGCTCTTTCTTGGCTGCGATTGCATCTCTGAGGGCTTTCTGTGCATGATCCAGACTCTTGGTAGCTGCCTGAAGGGACTTGATATTGTTCCGACTGGATTCCTTGTCTGCCTTCTCTAAGAAGGCTTGGACTTCCAAGGGAGGCTCTGAGTCCTTGTAGGCCTGCCGCAAATGAACAGCCATTTCTTGCATCGTCGAGGTTTTGCTCGCCTGTGCTGACTGGAAAGGCGATGCTGACACTTCCGGTTCATACTGGCCAGGGCGGCAATGGCACAGAACCACCTTTGCCTGCGCCAAAAGGACTGCTGGAAAATTCCATTTTGGACTTCCCTTTTCCTTTGTTCTTTCCTTTCCCTTTGCGTCCTCTGGGGGAGTAACTTCCCTGCTGCTGCTGTCTCGCTCTTGGCGACTGCGTCGGCTGGCGGGCTGATCGATTTGCATCCGCCCATGTCTCCCATGTGCTCCATTCCTCTCACTGAGCATTTCCGCCATAAGACTTCTGCTTCGGTGTGACATCGTGTTTGGTTCCGCATGTCCAGGGCTGCCAACAAATCACGCATGTCATGGCAGTTTTCTTGTTGAGCCGTCCACACACACAAACCCATGGGTAAATCTCTTCTGAGGTCATTTTGTGAATTTCTGATCGGATCCGACTCAAAAAGTTTGAGTCCCTGGAATGATGTTTGGTAAAAATGTTCCGTACTCTGATCAATGAGGCAGAGTTCAGACAAATCTTTCCTGTCTTGTGCAAATACCACTGCCTTCTTGCAATGGCACGCCTGCGCCTTTCTTTGCGGCGCAATGTATTTGAAATTTTGAATTTGCAAAATCGTGTAAATGTGTGAAAATAATGACCAGTGCAAGCAAAACGTGAAGAAAACTCATTCACTAGATGCAGGCCAAAAGGTGAATGCAAATCTGTCTGCGGAGACCTCGAAGCAGTCCAAACCCAGGAAAATCAACTGTGAATGAAACGCCGATTGTCGGCCCCCGCAGTGCCAGAAAAGCAACGCAAATGTCAATGAACCCAAAGATCAAAATGGCTGTAATCAACCCCACCAAATGTCCAATGAGCCAGAAAATCAAAATTTGACCAAATTGCAAGAGGCTCAGTCAAGAGCAGCTAATGCAAAATATTCGCAGGGGTTTTCAGGAGAACCCCAAACCTACAATCCGGTTACACAAGGTAGTCGAGCGACAAACACGAGAACCCGCAGGGCAAGACACCGGAACTAACCCTGCTAAGGTTAATGGCGCCCCTATCTTTGGCTGAGAAAAGGGCGGTTTGAACCAAAAACCTTGTGGGTAAAACAATCATAAACCATGCCCCAAATCATAGTAGGTGGTATACCACATTCCCAAATGAGTGGTTCATTTTTGTTTTACCCACATTGCTGTTCTTAATTTTTGAAATTCTACTCTCCACATGTTAGTCCCCAATGAGCTGACCCACGGCCACCATGACAAAAATTCTGCAGGTGATGCAGCCGAGGCAGAAAACCTATTCACAGCCGCTGGGATAGACACTGGCTCCACTGTTGAATGTGTTGAATGGGGATATTACTAAGATTATTTTGGCCGGTGGTTGCAATGTTTTGATTGCATGTGTCTATAAACTTCCACTCGAACAGGCCCCACGCACAATTATTCTTGGGTATTTTGGAGGTAGAATCTGGAGAAATCCTAGTGACTACAGTGACCTTCAAGTGCTTGGTGATCCATCCCAGGCACTTTCCACACAATCACTATGACCACATTTCTAAATTACGAAAGCCAGCTAGCTGGCTAGTTGCTGTTTGCGAACGAAGTGAGAATAGGGGGTGTGGGGGGGGGTGGTTGCCGAAAGGGAACGAAATCTCGCCGTGCCCCTGTGTTGAGCGCCA
>Ga0126342_10011784_pt1 | contig 15606 bp, 20 predicted proteins | sample Cyp1metagenome_FD_92528 | JGI IMG/M metagenome (GOLD analysis project Ga0126342, IMG submission 92528) | Coral microbial communities from Lord Howe Island, Old Settlement Bay, Australia - Cyphastrea 1 metagenome | ecosystem: Host-associated > Invertebrates > Cnidaria > Coral ...
CTTCCGATACTCCCATACTACCCATGATTACATCAGATTTTTTGAGAGCGACGCTCTTGGCATTTCTTGCTGGACAGTGCAGTAGCATATCGCTGCAGACATCGAATCGTTTGACTCGCCACAGTGGACCTACGTCTATTCCATGTGTCATCCACCAGACCTGGAAGACGCACGAGCTTTCACTTGATCAGAAACGTCTTGTGCAGACCTGGAAGTCGAAGAATCCAGAATGCGAGCATAAACTTTGGGATGATGCAGAAGTCAAACGGCTAGTTCAAACGAAATCTCCAGATGTTATATGGCCAATCTGGGATGGGCTTCGCCCAGTCGAGCGTGCAGATGTCTTTCGCTACTTGGTGCTGTGGGACCAAGGCGGCTACTATGCGGACATAGATGTCAAATGTACCACATCAATCGCATACTTCCCAGTACCCGAAAATGTTAGCATCTTGTCGTTGGTTTGATTTTTTTGACCAACGAACAGTTTGAGGGTTTTGAGCAATAATTGTCAATAATCAGTTGGTCGCATTTTCCACGGAATGATGATCACGTTGATGCATGTTCTTGTGATTGGCTGGAGCCTGCAGTCAGGTATGATTCTTGCCTATGAATCTGGAAGTCGTCTGACGGAACCAGACCGTCAAATTCGCAACTTTCCCCGGGTGGAACAGTTTCAGAATTGGTTCATGGCATCTTCCCCCGGCAACCCCATCCTTCATCGTGCTTTGGACATCATACGCGAAAAATTCATTTGGAAAATTCAGAAGACTGTGGACTTGACTGGCCCGGGAACTCTCAGTGATGCCGTGCATGAATTTTTGGCAACCACCTCCATTGAGCAGGGCATCCCTGGAGAGATATCCCGCAGGACCAGCTATTTGAAAAGTTTCACCTTTCCGAGTGAAAACCTGTACGAGTCTGGGAATCAGACAGTTTGGCTCATGGCCGCAGGACGTGTGGGAGCCCAGTTATACTTTAAGGATGATCCCGTTCGGGGGCTTTTGCAACACACTTATGCTTCAAGTTGGAAACCGCCTGACATGAACGCCTTTGAAGCCTCACTGAATTGACAGGCAGGTGTGAGAAGGGCGCAGGCCATAGAAAAGGGAACGACTCATGTTTGGGTTCCACGACAAGTTGTGGGGAGTATGACAGCTGTATATCTTGAAGCAAGTTCACTCCATTTCAATCCCTTGTTTACACGAATCGTTCCAAAACAACATCATATCCTTGTTGTACACAGATGTACACAGACATTTTCCAGAACACTTGGGAATGGGCCGAAAATGGTCGAAACTTGAGCCCAGGCACTAGGCATCCACAGTTTTAGATCATGTGGACAACCCTGTTTAACGTAAGCCTAAACCAACATTAAACCAAACCTACAGCAAATTTAAACCAACCCTGAACAGATCCTAAACAGTCCGTATCATGGATTTTCAATGTCAAACGGGCCCCAACCTTAAACCAACCTCAAATGGATCAGAGTGGATCCCAAACAAGCCCTAATCTGCGACCAATTGCATTCCACGCTCAGGTCAGCTTTTTGCATGTGCCGACCATGTCATGAAGTGACCCCTGCACAAGGATGACACGCACAATCGAATATGTGCCAATAACCCCTTTGGATGAGGAAAAGACCGGTTTGCTTCGCATGGTAGCGGAGCCTTGGCACGAACCCGGGGCAGTGAAGCTACCTTCGATCTCATTTTTCCGTGCCTAAGCCATAGCGAGGTTGAATTCAAGCTGAAGCCCTTCCAACTAGTGTTCCGTTGCTTGGTGAACTTTGTGTACACCAATTTGAGTCTGTGGGGACGGCCGTTTCATTCTCTACGTGGTGCTTGGTGATTAGAGGTAAAGTATGTCACAAGTTGAACCTGCTACTTTGAAGGCTTTGCTAGCTGAAGTTGCTGCTGCAGAAAGAGCGGCAGCAGATGCAGCAAAGAGAGCCCAACAGGGATCCAGCCAAGGAGTTGACTGGAGCAAGCTTCTTTCAAAACTTTCAAACTTCGATCACCGTAGCCAGGAAGAGGAGATCAAGAACTTCAAGGATTGGAGTTGGCAAGTCATGCAATAACTGTCAGCTTTAGATCAGGGATGCAGCAAGGGGTTAGAAAATTTGGCTACAGACCCAACAAAGGCAATGGACATGTCATCAGCAAGTCAAGCCACAAGGGAGAGATAGCAAAGGTCGAGGACTGGATCTCATGGCAGCCATTATGTCTTGGCCCCCATTTGATATGCGACAAGCAGTTCAACCACAGGTGCTCAAGTTTGAGGACAGTCTCCTTGAGGCCGAGCGTGCTGGAGTCAAGGTACAAGAGGAGATGAAGGTGGCAGTGGTGCTTAGGTGTATCACTGGCCAACTTTGCACCTACATGAACCTGCGGCTCTCTGACGGTCTCAAGTATGATGAACTTCGTGAAACTCTTTTCAAGTGGGACTTCAGAGGAGAGCCCAATGGAGATTGATCGCATGCAGTACGAGAAAGGCAAAGGTAAGAAAGGAAAGGATGGACAGAAAGGCAAAGGCAAGAAAGCAGGTGGAAAGGATGGAAAGTCAAAGGACGGCAAGGGCAAGACTTCAACTTGGAGCACTTCAACTTGGAGTACGGGAAAAGGGAAGAAGGGTGATTCCAAAGGAAAAGGACATGGAACTCAAGACAACAAGGGCAAAGGCAAAGGTCAGTCTGAGGAGAGGCGCTGCTTTTGGTGCAATGGAGTTGGTCACGTGACCAACGACTGCAGAAACAATGTCAGACAGGTGGAGGAGACTATGGATAGCTCTACATCATACAGGTCGTCTTCGTCACAGCAGCGCTCTGCACCACCATCCTCTACATCGTCTACGTCTTTGCCGAGCTCTACACTTCGAGTGGCTAGGATTGTTGAGGAGCCTCGAGGCCTACATGGAGTTCCAGTGTTCGACATGAGGGAGGCCCATGGCAAGTTCTCAAGTGACGACAGCAATGTGAGGGTTCTTCAATATATACTAATTGGAGATACTGATCCAGGAGAAGATCACATGGTGAGAGCAGTCATTGAGGAGATCAACGGAGACTCTATGGAGGAGGAGGAGCACGATGAGCCAGTTACCATGATCCTTGACTCAGGGGCAGATGCTCCTGCCTTTCCAGCATCAAGGGCAAGTGCTGGAGAACACAGGTAGAAAATTACAATATGCCCAGGGCAAAGTGATCCCAACACTTGGACGCAGAGATGTCGCAGTCCGTTTGAAGGATCTTCGAGGACGAGACATATGCTTGAAAGAGCGAGTCACCATACCAACTGGCAATTCACAACCCATCTTCTGCTATGGGAAACTCATGGAGGCTGGTTGGAGTTTGGATGCGCAACAGCAGGTCATGTACCACCCACAACATGACATTCAGATTCCAGTGGACATGCAACATCGAAGCCTTACTTTGACAGGCCATATCAGGATGATCCAGGAGGAGCCTCACGTGGTTAGGATGATGAAAGCTCATTGGGATGAGTCTTTGCAAAATCTACAGCATGGATGGCAACGCACACCAACTGGCTTACCAGTGGGCTATCACATCAGCAACACCTATGTCAGCCCCTTGGAGTACGATGCTTCTTATGGAGAATTCCATAGAACTACGCAGATGCAATTTGATGATGGGCACTTGGGAGCTCATTGAGATGTGCGAGAGGATGGCGGGCATGATCTTCAGCGATCTGACTTTCGATCAGCTTGGAATGAGAGGAGTCATCACCATCCTCTTTGATGATGCAACTGCACCAGAACAAATGGGTTTCACCTTGGAGGGTGAACTTTCAATCCAGCCACGAGCAGAAAGAGGAGAACAAGAAGAAGAAAAGTATCCACAGGAGATTCCTATGGCACCAGAGGATGAGGAGGTGTATCAAGAGATGATGGAGGAGCAGCAAGCAGGTGGAGAGAAAGAGGTCGACAAGGTTGTTGTGGAGCCCTTCATGGTGGACAAGATCGTCGTCAACGGCACCGAGCTCACTTCAACGTCTTCTTTGACTTAATTTCAAGTTGCGTGCGCATTCCGGGGGATCTCAATTTCTGGTCCAAGGATGAAATGTTACAGGAGATTGGTGAATCACATGAAGACTTTGGAGCTACAAGCAGCATATGAGGCAGTGCAGGCATACAAGAAGTCTGAGACAAGGCATCCACACTTTCAGGTCCCAGCAGAAAAGCCCAGTGACTACGAGGTTCAGAAACACTGCCTTACACATTTGCCCTATGCGCCCTGGTGCTCACATTGTCTTGCGCATCGGGGACGTCCAGATCGACATGAACGAAATGATGCTGCCAAAGAAGGATCAATTCCTGTCATCAGCTTCGGCTTCTGCACAACCAAGAGCTTAGCTGATGATTCTGCTGAAGAAAGTGTCCCAGCTTCACTTTGGATGGTCATGGTGGACTCACAGACTGGAGCCGTAGGATGTGTACCTCTTCCAAGCAAAGGACAAATCAAGCTGGCAACAAGTGAGGTCATGGCTTTCACACAAGGGCTAGGCTATCACTGTTTGCTTCCACACAGCGAACCAGCTGTGAGGAAAATCCTTCGAGCTCTTCTCAATGCAAGACATGCATTGGGCTTGCCGACAAAGATCACTACAGCCAAACCATATGATCATGGCAACAGTCTTCTTGCAGAGAATGCAATCCAATGAGTACGTGGTCTCACTGGCACTTTGATGGAGCAGTTGCAGGAGAACGTCCGCGTCAAACTCTATACAGCAAACCCCATATGGAGTTGGGCTGCAAGACATGCAGCTTGGTTGTTGAACAGGTTCAAGCCGGCGAGAGGAGTTACAGCATATGAACTCACCCATGGTCGACCCTATCAAGGGTTCCTTGCTTTGTTTGGAGAGCCCTGCTTTGCGTTTGTCAAGTCAGCTCGTAAAGGAGAACGCAAATGGTACAAGACTCTGTTCATTGGGAAGACTGAGAACCAAGATGCCTTCATCTGCTTCGATGGGGAGAAGATCCTATTGAGCAAGTCCATAAGACGAGTTGGACAGCAGTGGGGCTTGAGCCTGTGCCTGTACAACGATTTCTGCTGCCCTTCCCACGGTTACCAGACTGGATTTGGAGCAAGACTGATTCCCACGAACATGATAACCTTTGGTGGAAGGGGCTATGTGTTGAACCCACTTCTTGCCAAAGGTGAAAGAGAAGTTCGACATCAGCATCAACATCATGGAGAAACCCGCTGACAAGATTTTCTTGTTGAAGCGATCATACTTGCGTGTGAGTGATGGCTTGGTGGTTATGCCTGGTAGCTACATCAACAACAGGTTGGAGCTGTACGAGTCGAACTTTGGCCCAGTACGAGCTCAGAAAGTTCCAGCTGATGGATCCATACAAGTGGAAGATGAATCGCAGGAGTTGGATGCCAGGACATCAAGCATTTACAAGTCTCTCATTGGCATGCTCATCTACCTTTCTATACCTTTCCCAAGAGAGAATGGATGTTGGCTTTGTGACAAAGGAGCTGGCGTCAAAGATGGCGAAGCCAGCAACAGCTGCCTTAGCAAGATTGAAGAAACTGCTGGGCTACCTGAAGGCCACAGCAGACTATGCATGCAAGCTTACAATTCCTGAGCCTGGTGGTGGATTGGTCCACAGCAATCACGACGACAGTGACTGGTCAGGAAACAAGGTGCACAGAAGATCAACTTCGTCAGCAGTTCATGTCTTGAATGGGAACGTGCTCTTCACAACTTCGCGGACGCAACGTGTCATTTCGCTCGCTCAAGTGCCGAAGCAGAGCTACATTCACTGGTTTCCGCGGCAGCTGATGGAATCTACATTCGGGAGTGCCTGATGTTCCTCACGGGTCTCTACGTCAAACACTATGTGCTGGTGGACAATGTGGCTGCGAAGGCGATTGCGGTCAAGCGTGGATGTGGACGCATCCGACATCTCAACGGAAAGCTACTTTCGGTCCAGCAGAAGACCACCAATGGAGATCTGGAGGTGATTCAGGTCAGTACAACCATCAACGTAGCGGACGCTGGTACGAAGCCCCTTCCTGCAGCAAGGACCAAAGGCCTACTCTATATACTTGGTTTGGTGCAAGGAGAACGCTGTGAAAACGTGGGAGAAATGGAGCATGAACAAATGACAGAATGGAAAGCGAGTGGAGAGTCTTGCAAAGACATTTCTGCGCTTGTGTCTTCTAGGAGACAACAAGTTCTTCCATTACGGATGATAACCTGGACTATGGGATGTGCGATGCGGAGGACACTACATCACTGAATAGCTGGAGTTTCTCGGGCTTTGCCTTTGCAACAGTGCTCGCAATCATTGCAGTGATCGTCATGGTGTCCTAGATCGTCTACATGGTCTACAAGCTGATCAAGGACATGAAAAGCAAGATGGCTGAAGTTGAGGAGAATATGAAGTCACTTCGGGAGGAGGTGCATGGTATGAGCTCGAGACAAGACACTTTGTCGGCCGGTGGATCAAATGTACAAAGTCAGCACGGAGTTCTTCAACGAATTGGACGATGGAGTCAAGCAACAACAGCAGCTGACTGGACGCCTATGGATAGGTCTTGCTCGTGTTGGAGGATGGATCCCAAACACAAGGAGATGCTTGGATTCAGAGGAACAGAGAGGTATCTGACGCACTTGAACAACGAGAGCATGGACGACTATGAGCAAGAGCATGGTGCGTGAATTCTGAGGAGCAGGTCCAGCAGACACTCAACACCTACGAGGAGGTCATTTGCAGAAGATGGTGAAGGTCCATCACCCATTATGGAATTATGGAGTCACCAGCTGAATATGGTCCTCCTCAGACCACTTCAGAGCCTGAACCCCATGGATTATCAGAAGAAGTACATCCAGAAGGACACCAGCCTGATGAAGAAGTTCGACCGGTGGCTGAGCATATCCACGGACCCCAGGAGCAAGCCGACCGTATGCAGGCTTTGCTACGTGAACTTCGAGAACAGCAAGAGAATGCTGCAATGGTTGGCGATGAGATCGAGGCTGAGCGAATTGGCACAGAGATCACAAGGATCGACAATTTAATGTTTTCACTTCCCCGACTGAATTGGTCGTAGGGAAAAGCAAGATTTCAGTCGGAATCAAAGCGACGAGTGCTTTGAATCCGAAGGAGGAGTGCGAACAATTGCATCCCACACTCATGTCAGTCTTTTGCATGTGCAGGCCATGTCATGAAGTGACCCCTGCCCAAGGATGACGCCCACAATCGAATATGCGCCAATAGCTCTTTTGGATGAGGAAAAGACCGGTTTGCTTCGCATAATCAAATCGTAAATCAAGCTTAACGAAAGCACCAGACAAACCCATGACAAACTCTTAAAAAAACCTAAAGCCAATCCTAGGGTCAGACGTAAAGAAACCTCAAAGCCGGCCCGCCCCAAAAAAACAACCCCAAAACCAACCCTAAACAAAGCGTAGACCAATTCAATATGGATGCTAAGCCAGCCCTAAGTGAACCCTAGTTGCAAAATACCATGCAAAATACAATTTTTCCCGAAACGCTATGTAGCTCTGATGCCACACGTCCGCGGCAGCGCACCCAAACGAGGTTGACTACGTCAATTTCGGGGCGAGAAAAAGCGCATAAGGAAAACTGGAGGCTAATGGCTCTTTTGGGAAACGCTGCTAACTTGCACCCACACGGAACAGGATTGAATGAGCAAGGTGGGACCCGTCCATCGAGGGCGTTGAGAAAAAATCAAAAAATAACCTCGACGATTTTGTCGGTGGAGAAAAAAGTTTGAAGTCTACGATTACGGGCTGTTTCGGATCGATTCTGATATGAACGGTTCCGCGATGCACGGAAGGGTTTGTGACCACAAGTCTGACTTTGAGGAGGCCGCTTGTACTAGAAGGAAAAGAATGATCTTTTGGAAGGACCGTGGTCTCCCGGCAAGCCTCTGGCGGCCCCTTCCCGCTTTAGCTGCTCATGGAATAAAATGGGACTGTGTCCGGTAAAGGAGTGGTACTGCCTTTGGCCCCTATTGGGGATCTGAAGCTGAGATTTATCCCTAGGCCTACGCTGAAAAACATTGCCAGTAGGCTAAGCCTACATCGGTGAAACAGTTGCAAACTGAACCCAAACACGTCACCTCATTGCTGGTGTAGGGGTCCATGTTGCTGAAGTGGAGGTGGTCACAAAAGGGGCGAGGTCTTTGTGCAGTGAGATTGTTGCGTCGATGTGCATCTGTGGTGAGACCTGTGTCGATCTGGTAGTGATGGAAAGGCTGCTGAATAGTTATGATGGCAAGTCCAAGTGCTACTCTGATTCCTTGTTTGTCATGGAGAGGGATATTCGAGTCGAGGTTGTTCATTGTAAATCCTGTAGCTGGTATCCTTGAAGTAGGAGTGTTTTGTTGTCAAATGTGGATTTCAATGTCTTCAATCTGGTATCCATGGTGTCGATTTGAATGAGAGTGTTCTATTGCTCGAGGATGCTCAAGTGATGGAGTTTCGACTTGTTGAAGGTCAGTGAAAGGTCGCTTCTTGGTGAGGTCAATCTTCTGGAGTTTGCCATGCCAGGGTCGAAGTGAAGTGCTTCGGGACAGGCAAGGAGGCCTGCTCTGCTTGAGGTGAAGATCGAAGTTCCTGCTGGAGTCAAACAGTCCAAATCTGAGAGGTCTACGTCCGTAGCTGACGGTTCAGTGAGAAACTCTTCCCATCCTTGGTCTGCTCTGGGTTTCTTTGCAGGAGAAGACTGTCTGGTAGTAGCTCGATGTTGGTTTTTTCGATAAATGTGTTTCTAAATGACAAATAGTAACAAGTGAGGGCACAATTCAATCAACATGTCGTCCATGAGTCCATGAAAGTAAGCATTGAAGGGGAGGGAAACAGAAAAGGGCATGAAACTCGGGGCGTGCAGTACCAATTGGCATGACAGCATTGCTGACTGTGTGGCAAAAGCTAAAACTCGTGCCAAATGCGCATGCACAATACGATGCAGCAGCAATTAATTCCGGACCCTTTAGAATGCGAAACTTTTCGGGAAGAACCAAGGCAAACGAAATAAAGGGATCAAAATGATTCTGTGCCTGGTTCCCAAGTCAGCAACCTTAGAACATTTTTTCTTTTTAGCAACCAGGCCAAAAGCAGCACAATAATCCGATGGCCGCACAAATAGTTAACCAGGTTTGGGCCAGCCATCTTGCATTTTGGATCATTTTGGTAGCGCGATTTGAGGCAACATGTACATTTGCCAGAATAAAAAAGTCAATTCTTGGTGCTGGCTCTTGGTGTGGCTCAAGAATGGCATTTCCTTGTTTGTTGGCCTTCCGCCCACCGTCGGGGGAGATGCTGGCGAAGACGTAGCATCAAACGTTTGGTGGGTGTGGCACTGATAGTGCCCCATGCATTTTGGTAGCACGATTTGAGCTAATCAGGTTGACCGGTGCTAAAATGGTTTGAACTAGGACCCTGCACCTGCAATGTTACATTTGTTGAGGGCCTTCGATGAAATGTTTCACCTAACATGTTTTTTCATGTTTCTTCTAGGTATGTTGACCTGTCTTGGAGGCTATAAAGACCCCAAAAATTAGCGTTGCATTTTTAGGTTTCTTAGATCCATAAAGGATTACAGATGGTACTTTACGCTCTTGGACCCTTAGGGGTCCCTAGCAGAAGGATTTCCAAAACTTGCATTTTAACAATACAATAAATGTATGTTACATTTTTGAAGTCCCCCCCTCTAAGGTAGTGGGAGTTTTGAAGTCATAGAATCATATTGGGTAATCTTGTGGCAAGTGGCTTAAAAATCCTACTAGGTGCATAGAGCATTGTTCCATTAGGATGCACATTGTTGTTTGGTTTTGGGGCGTTGTTTTTGTGCAGATTGAAGTTTGACCGCTGGATCTCGGTCACGGCCACGGGGAAACTAGGCGCATTCGATGCAGTGGTTTTGCAATCTTGAGTTTAATTTTACCGTGTCGAGAGGTATAAAGCCATGTAAAGAACATCCTGTGCTGTGAACTGTGATAAACGTTAATGCAATATCAAAAGAAACGTCCAAACATATCCCAACATCAAACAATATTTGCACAAAAACAGGACCTTGTCTGCCACCTGGTTGTTTTTGCGCAATTTGACTTGTAGATACCGAAGGTTTGACATACCCAGCCCACCCAAACATCCCAAACCCAGTCCAGCATACAGTTTTCTCTGGCATAGAACATTCCCAACAGCCGCTCAATTTTCTCGGTGTCACCCTGTTAATACATGTTAATACATAGGGATTTCACAACCACATTCTTGGGATCATAGCCGTCATAGCTCCCAAGTTCGAGTATATACTGGGTTTGCTGCCTTGCATCGATGCCTCTCTGCGCTCGATCTGTTTTCGGTTGTTCGCCTCAATGTTTTTCGTTTGCCTTCCAACTGGCCGCAACCGCATGGAAATTTCTCTGGCATGATCTGCTGTATTTCTGTAACTAGCGCCCGTTTCAGTCAATGCTTGAAAGGCATGTAATTAGTCATCATCGAAGGAAGTTTAGAAGTCAAACTTCCGACAATATGGACAGATGAAAAGCAGAGATGGGAAGAGTCAGAGAAGAGAAGAGCAGAAGAGAGAAGATGATAGGAGAGAAAGAGTCAGAAAAAAGAAGATGCAGATGCGCGAAAAGGTAGGAAAGTCGCGAAACACTCCGTTTTTCCAAGGATTCGAGGCTCCGGAGGGTCGAAAAGTAGGCTCGCTAAAGTGGCGGGTGCGGAGCCATCTGGCCAGATGAGAGATGAAGAATTGCACGCCGTTGTGGCGCGAAGCACATTTCGAAGTCAAAATGTACAAAACACCTCAGCTCCGGACCACTTTTGGAAGTTGAGATGTTGAAAAAGTGCACGTCGTTGTGGCGCGAAGCACATTTGTAAGTGAAAATGCACAAAACACACCATTCTCGGACCACTTTTGGAAGTTGCGATGTCGAAAAAGTGCACGCCGTTGTGGCGCGAAGCACATTTCCAAGTCAAAATGTACAAAGCACACCATGTTCGGACCAGATGTTGAAAAAGTGCACGCCGTTGTGGCGCGAAGCACATGTCGAAGTCAAAATGTTAAAAACACCAGGGGTTCGGACCACTTTTGGAGGTTCAGATGTCGTTTCGCCTGGCAGGCGCAAGGGATTGTGCACCTTGTCAAAAGTGAGCAAAACGTGAGGGTTTTGTAGCATTTTCAACTACAACCACCATTACACCACACTACATTCCAATACACTACACTACAACTACACCTTCACTACATTCCACTACACTACACTCCACTACACTACACTAGGCTCAATTACACTCAATTACATTCAATTGAACTACACTACACTACACTACACTACACTACACTACACTACAGTCCGCTACACTACACTACATTACACTACACTACACTACCTTCCACACTACACTACATTACACTACACTGCAACTACAGCTACACAACTACACTCCACTACACTCCACTACACTAAACTACACTACGCTACACTACATTACACTAGACTACACTACATTCCACTACACTCCACTACACTACACTACTTTGCACTACACTATACTACATTGCACTACACTGCAACTACAGCTACACAACTACACTCCACTACACTCCACTACACTACACTACCCTACGCTACACTACATTCGACTACACTACACTACATTCCACTACACTACACTACACTACACTACACTACACTACACTACACTACACCACACTACACTACCTTACCCTACGCTACGCTACGCTACACTACCCTACCCTACGGTATGCTACGCTACGCTACACTACACTGCACTACACTACACTAACTACAGCTACAACTTCAACTACACTACACTAACCACAACTACAACTACAACTGCAACTACAACTACAGCTACAACTACAACTACAATACTACATTTACAGTACGCTACACTGCACTGCACTACACTAATTACATTACACTACACTAGACTCCGCTACACTGCACTACACTGAATGACACTGCGCCACAGATAGGCAGGTAGACAGATAGACAGACAGACAGACAGACGGACAGACAGACAGACAGATAGATAGATCGACAGATAGACAGGCAGACAGACAGACAGCTAGACAGATAGACAGATAGATAGACAGATAGACAGATAGACAGCTAGACAGCTAGACAGCTAGACAGCTAGACAGCTAGACAGATAGACAGATAGACAGATGAAAAAGAGAGAGGGAGAGAGAGAGAGAGAGAGACAGATAGATAGATAGGTAGGTAGGTAGGTAGGTAGGTAGATAGTCAGAGAAAGAGATAGAAAGAGAGGAGACCTCAAGCACCTTTCGGTCCATCAGTGCATTCGCTCTGCCATCCCGGATTCACAACAACCAACCTCTCCTATAGGTTTCCTATTTTTGAAACTTCCGCCACCGCCTTGTGCGGTACTACTGGCAATATACACATTTTATGTCATCATTGCTTTGTTTTTTTGGGCGACCTGTACGGACCAAGTAGCAACCTGTCCACACGTTGTGGTGGGAAGGGCATGACAAATTGAGTTGCTCAACCTAGTCTGTGATCAGGGTCATGAACTGATGGTGCATTTTGTTTATAAAAGGGAAATAGGTAATTGAACATTCCCGTAGTGAAGGGTTTTGCCAAGACAAAACGCACACCAACAGAAAGGGTTATGAACAATGGCCTGGTATTTTCGTGCCAATTTTTAGGCCCAGGCATCTAAACTGCCATGTTCGGCCTCCTAGTTTCAAAACTAACCTGAACAGTATGGATAAAATCATAATGTGGGTGTTTGAAGTGATCCAGATTTGGGTGTCTGAAAAGACTCCTCAACCGTTTCTAACGCCACTGGATGTGACCATGACGTCAGATGCGACCATGGCAGGGTCCTTCACATGTTTTCACAGTGCAACCATGTATCGCCAAGGCTGCTGTGATCCTTGCATAAACATGGAACACACAGACAGCAACCCAGGTACAACAGTTTTTCGTTTGAAGCACGATGGACACTGAAATTTGAGATACTTTGACCACATCCATAGCTGCGATTAGGCGCGAATCATTAGCAACGCCAAGAACGATATATAGCATGTTGCAACATTTTTTAATGCTAGTAGTGTTGGTTTCAATACCGTTTTATTGCAGCATAATGTCTTGGCTGGTCGTACATCACATGTCCTCAGTCCATGAAGTATCAGACGTGCTCATGGCAATTGCGCCGCTTTATCCAAGCAGGCGTCACGACAGAACAGGGTTTCATGCCGGCAAAAAATGGGGGAAAACACAAATAAACATGTTTTTCGAAAATCATGACAAAAACGGCACTTCAGTCCTGCTGTGAATGGTCACACCCGTGCGTGCTGTCAGGAACGCGGCTTCAACAATCCAATTGGCCAACTTCCAAGCTGGGGGTTGTTGGGTTTTTTTTGCGGCATCAAAGTTATCAAAACAATCAAAACGAGAACCAGTGCCCAAAGTCTGACACCAGTATTGAATGGTTCGAAAACATAGACGGCCGCCTCGTGTGCCAATCCTTCTTTCCAGGTCTTTGGGCGCTCGTTTTGCCAGGTAGCGAGCAATCAAATTTGACATTTCCGCATGTGATTTGAGTAATTCGGGGGTGATGTATAATGCCGCCGTATGACGACTCTGTCAGGACATCCTCATCTGAGAGACCGCCTGACAATCCCTTCCCGGCGCGGTCACTACAATTCTTATGTTTCGGTGGGCAGGTGAGTTTTCATGCTTTGCAGTTTCTTAATGTTTCTTGTGGTTTGTTTGTGGAACGAGGATTTCAACAATGACCCTCAAAAACATCCAGCTTTGCCAAAGAGGCGCGGAAAGTTCAACATATCCCAATCTGCCGCTACAATCATGGTGCAGATTTATTTCGGCTCAGGCCAGTCTGGGACGACGACACTGAATGGGAAGCTGCCCTTCAGAAGGCTGGGGCATTGTCCTGTGACACTTGGTGAAAACACTGCCCCAACGTGACACCTGTTGTTGAAATTCTTGGTCCTAAGACAAGGGAACAGCGGAAGTAAAATCCGTTCGTCCTCACTAGCATGGCTTAATATTTGCTCAGGCCCAGGCTGTGCCATCGAAGAAGAAATTGGAGCGAAGTCAATTGGATGATTTAGGTTCGGGCCCTATCATCATTGAATCTCCACAGGAACGTTTTGGACGCCGCAGCTCATGCCCACATTCCCTTTGCGCAACAGAAGCGACAATAGGAAGAGCAATTCTATGTATATATATATATATATCTATATAAATAATTATAGCACGGGGGCACAAGTCTTGAGTTGCCAGACGTTTCCATTTTTGTAATTCATGTGTCAGCGCAAATGCTGCGAGATGCTGCCAGTACGAGCATGTGAATAATTATTCTTTGCTCAAGAATCCGTCTTTTAGATGTTCTTGGAGAGAGTTGATCATTTTCAATACAAGCAGGACCCAGCAATGAGCAAGTGTATGACTGGGGGATGAGCTCTATGAGATGCGGGTGAACATGTTTGAGCACGCCTTGACGCTGTGTGACGGGTTTTACGAACTTACGCGAATTGAAACATACTATGGTTCCTAGTGTGTCCATACCCAGGCGACTTTATTTTGTCTATCGCTGTGCGACGGAAAATGACGGGCTACGCACTCCTTCGATTTCGCGACCTGCTGCCGTTGCAGTTGTGGGCCAAGTTATGCCTGGTATTGTGTACCAAACGTATCCTGCATCCAAAATCCAAAGGTACGAAGGAAGTTGATCACAGAATGTAGTTTGCTATAGTTTGCTGCGGCGTTTAGTGGACATTGTGACGGTCACATGGTCCAGGTTTGGGATCGTGGACGTGTCCAAACATGGCCCAGATGAGGTTTTTGCCCAAGCTGGAGTGCGCTTGCGTAGCCCATTTACTAACCGTTCAGCCGCATGAAGGCGCAAAAGAAAGCCTTGGAAATTGCTGCAGCTTTGCGGGATTTACGAGAGGCGGATGTGAATTGAGTCACGATGAATGGAATGGATCGCGTCTTCAACCCCTTTTGGGTGTGGTATGCAAAGACGAGTGGCCGTTGCATGTGCTAAAGTAAGGAGGCAAAAACGTGATGAACTATTGAAAAGCAAACTCAGCTGTGCTGAAGGCAACACATAATTTAGATGAATAGCGTTGAACAATTGGCGATGAAATATGATGAAATGCTAAAATGGTATAAAATGATGCACAATTAAGGCAATGATAGAGCTGTGATGGCAACTGGTCAGGTGGCACCGCAAAAATTGATGCAGCTGGCCGCTGATGGCGAGGACACCGTACTGGTCCAGGGCACTGGTCCAGGGCACACCTTCAAAGTTGAAAGGTTGAGCTGAAGCCTCCACTAAACAAGAGTCATCTGCACAAGGTCTCAAACTAGGTAGCAGCAGCATTCACCAGTGTAGTATTGTGAAAACAGAACGGAGCAGCGACCAGGAAAAAACACCCTTGAGGTGGAAAAAAACCTGGCCAATGCCCAAAACCAGAGCCACTCATGGACCCAGGCCCCGCTGCACAAACCCCAGAGGCCAAGAGAAGAAAAATTAAGAGGCATGCAGGCCAAATGCCCGACACAGCTTGGCCGAGTCAGGGCCA
>Ga0126342_10011785_pt1 | contig 15606 bp, 14 predicted proteins | sample Cyp1metagenome_FD_92528 | JGI IMG/M metagenome (GOLD analysis project Ga0126342, IMG submission 92528) | Coral microbial communities from Lord Howe Island, Old Settlement Bay, Australia - Cyphastrea 1 metagenome | ecosystem: Host-associated > Invertebrates > Cnidaria > Coral ...
ATATATATATATATATATATATGCATGTATATCTATATATATGGAAAGATTTGACTGAAGTTTTTTCAAGAAGTAAAGTCTTGATCGCTATTTTTCCAAACTGTCAATCCCGTGTTGACTTGCTCTGCATTCTTTTGTGCAGGCAACATGTGTGTGCTCTACTATTCCTTGAATTTTTCTATTTGGCAGCTCACCTGTTGATGGCCCACCCCTCTAGTATTTGCAACAGCTCTACCCATTGTGTCCCTAAGGATTGCTGTCAGACAAAGACGATCCGGAAGTGCAATCCTCGGCCAGCGAGACAAAAAGGGCACGACCGCAAACAGGTGGAAATGGAAGATTGTCAAAATACTCATAAGTACAAATATCCCAAGTTTGTTGTGGCATTTCAATGGGTGTATATAAGCCACTTACTAGCTGGGATATATCCAACTAAATATCAATACCATATATAATTCAAATTCATTTGATAGTTACCAATTGGTTTTGGGTATGCCCATTCAAGACAAATAATGTTTGTTGAATCCACTTTTTTGAGCCAAGGAACTTCCAAGGACTTTCCTGCCAAAGCAGGATCACAACAATTTTCTGATGGTAGTGTAAATCCCAGAACAATAAACCTATAAACCAGAATCCGGGGGCTAACATTCTAATGGCATTTTTGTTAATGGGAACCACCCCAATCAACAAACCAAGATTCAATAATAACAATGTAACATTAGTGGGCAATATAGTCAGCAATATGGTCCCCAACTCCCAACCCCTGCCAAATTATGTCCTTGATGGAAACGACGAATAATCTGGGAAGCAGTCCCTCCAGCATCATAGTTTGCCAGCACCTTTTCAAACATGTCCACGTTCACGTTGGTATCGGCTGCCTGGGATGGCAGTGAATAAGATTGTTAAATAATGATGAGTGTTTTGGGTTTAAACAGGGAATAGTGGGATGCCTACATAGTCTTCAATGCAACCATGATACAGCTTCCGGAAACAGAATCTTGAAAATCTCAGACCAAAGCTCCTTGGGAACATTCCCCAGACCTGGTGGCATGGGTTCCACTGGGCTAGGGCAGGTGACCACCTCACAACCACGCATATAGCAACCCATGCAGGTATGTATATACTACATATATATATATATATATGTAGTATAGGGCATCCAAATATAAATATAATACAGGACAGAAAAAACTTATTAAGTGGGATTGATATCTTAATTTTTATATGGCCAAGGGAAGTGTACATCACAGATTTTTAGCAAATCAATCGTTGGGGCCCAGCCTCGGTCATCAATGCACTTTTTGGCAGCTTCGTTGGATTCCAAATACGTCTCCATAGCCAGTAACGACCAAGAATGTCAGGGCTAAACAAAAATCTGGGTGCCAAGAGCCAAAAAAAGCTGGGAGTATCAGCACATAAATCTTGCAGCACTCCTAAACTCAAAAGATCTCGAAATCATCACCTTAGTTTGGCACCTGGAGATGTAGAAGCTGCACCAAGGGCAGCATTCCAACTCTTGATCCATACAAGAGCTTCGGGATGTTGGTGGTTGGGCTCATGGTGGTAACGGGATATTAAGATGATTGTGATTGGTAATGGGATATTAAGATGATAGTAATGGGATATTAAGATGATTGAGATTGGTAATGGGATATTAAGATGATAGTAATGGGATATTAAGATGATTGTGATTAGTAATGGGATATTAAGATGATGTAATGCCTGGAGTCTACAATATACCTTTGATATCCCCCCAAATCTAAAAAAGGTACATAATATAGTAAAAGGGTCCTTTGCATTTTTTTTGGTCCCGGCCTAAAAAATAGGGCTATTGGAGAGTCCAGGTATATATATATATATATATTATGTACGTGTTTTCAGGCAATCGACGAACATAATATTGCTAGATGCTCCTATAGCCATTCCCGACATTTCCAGGGAAAATCCACAACATCGAGCTCTCGCCGACCAAAATCCAAGGATGGTGAGCAGTTAAGTAAACTTACCCTCTGGTAATTTAACATAACTATGGAAAATCACCATTTTTTAATGGGAAAATCCACTATAAATCACCATTTTCAATAGCTATGTTAGTTTACCAGAGGGTATCCCGAGAAGTGATTTCTTCCAGATCTGGGAATTACAGTGGTGGTGCCCCCCAGTTGTCGAATAGTTTATGGATGTTTATGGTGGAATACATTGCAGCTGTGCAATCAAAATTCACAGGATGTATGGTGGATATATCTATGATTTATCTATGATATATTTAGGTTTGATTACACCGTTGAATCCTAGATATTTACACCATAGGTTCCAGTTGACCTCCTCGTAAATGATCCGAGGTGATCCAATCATCTAGCAAGGTTTCTTCATCTGCCCTCTGGTAAACAAACATAACTATGGAAAATAACCATTTTTGATTGGTAAATCAACTATAAATGGGCATGTTCAATAGCTTTTTTGTATGTTTACCAGAGGGCACAAGATTTTGGATCAAGTAGACTTGCATAACATTGCCAAGTTTATAACAAGTCTTGTCAAAATATAAGCACATAACAAGAATTAGGTGATGATAAAACAAACAAAATAAAACTCCAAGATTACATAATCTGATATTTGGATGCTGATGATGTTGACAAATTTCAGGATCGAGCAAGATTTGGCAAAACGATAGTCCAATAATCGCGAATATATAGTAGGTTCTACCAATATATGTATTCTATATTAGGTTCTACCAAGATGATTTACATCGCTGATATGGAGGTTTCCTAAAACAGTGGTACCCCCAAATCATCCATGTTAGTAGGATTTCCCCTTATAAACCATCCACCTATTGGGGATCTTCCATGACTATGGAACCCCCCATATATTCCCAACATCTACATGTTTCTATTTTGCCCAGATGTTTTGTCCCAGGTGATGATGGAGAACCGACGATTCAAGTCACCTTGGTGGCTGACTACAACGAGTCTCGCCGATGGTTTGGGAAACGCTGGGTCGACATAATAGAAATTAACCGCAATATACCGCAATAACTACAATGTGGGGCCCCCGTGCGATAGCTAAGTTGGTGAATATAACTACAATAACTAGGGTTTATGGCACTTCAAACTATACTTAGATGAGGTTATAAAACAAACATTGCTAGGGCGCCCCACAATAACTATACAAGCAATAGACTTGGCTGGTGATTTTATGATGTTGTTTTCAATCGCGAAACCTTGGATGTGTAGTCCAACACAACCGAGTCTTCTGTGTGTTTTATGTTGTCTTATTTGGAATATACCATACCCAACCAAACAATTACCAAACATTCATGGTTCGCAGGGTAAGATTGGCCAGTAATAGTTGTGGCCTTTGTGGCAGTGGGTAGATGTGCTACACAAGTCCAAACATTGAAAATGCAGGACAGGATGTTTGATTATCTCCAGGGTGGCTAAAAGCATGTCCGTACTTAAGCAGCCAAGGAAGAACCTCCAAGCCTCATGGAATAAACGGAGGAATGGCAAGAACCAGAGATCTTGGAACTTGTTTGACACTAGTTCCACAGGTTGGTGATGAAGCAGGATTCAACGCCATACAACATTGGGTCGATTCGTAGCTGTGAACAGGCAAAGCCACCTACTCGGATGATATATGAATTTGCAAATAATGCATGAAAACGGATCGTAAATGGCTTTGATACGTTTGAGGATGATTCACAATTTGTTGGACACCCAAGAATGGATGCCTGAATGTGTTTTAATAATCACCCGCTATTTGTGGGTCCATATGCAGATTATACCTAGACCCCCCATACTTCTCAGAAAAGCTGGTATTTACAAGTATTCACCCAATCACCTGAGTTTTAAGTTTTTGTTTGCTGGTCCATACATCCACTGGGGTCAAGGTATACATGCGGGGATGGATCAAAGTCTATTGTGCCAAAGGGGGTTTTCCTAAGATAGGGCTACCCCAAATCACCCAAGCCATTAAACCATTACTTAATATTGAATTACCCGTTTTACCAACTTGGGAGCTGCCATGTATCACTGGAATGACCGTATTTTGTGGTGGAAACCCCCATCAAACTAGATGATTTAGGGGTATCTTCAATTTAGGAAACTTCCATATGAACTTATCTGGTTTGGAACACGATTGATTTTTTCCATATATTAGGAATAATCATCCCAACTGACTTTCATATTTTTCAGAGGTGTTGAAACCACCAACCAGTTATAGTCATAGAAAAGCAATTTACCACTATTGTAGGATTGGATTTTACTTTAAAAAAGAACTCCTTTTCGGGGGGCACCACATTGTAAAATCATACAAAACCATATATACGAACATTAAAAAACCATTGAACACCATATAAACCAATATAAAAACCGCATAAACCCACAAAAAAAACGATAAACCCCTATAAACCCCCACCAAAACCCTCAGTTTTTCTTTGGGGACTCTGGTGACCGGCAGGCCGTCTTCCAGCGCCTCCAGACGGGCTCGCAGGTGGACGATGCTTTGGACGCCTTGGAGGTGAGATGCCTTGAGGGGCCGACCGTTTGGAAAGTGGAGAATCTATAGACTGGAGATGAAAATCTATAGAAAATTAGAGTCTATAGAATCTATAGAATCTATAGAATCTACCGTTTATTAGGAGGAAATGACTGGACATGATAGAAATATATTTTCCCCAAAGGATATAAGATGATATAAATAAAGCAAAAAATAAGAAGGAAGTGATAGCCATGGCCCACATATATATATATATATATGTATATCAATTTATGTATCATATATGAGGAACCAAACCATCCAAGATGATTTAAATATCTATAGGAAATCCTGGATAGCAATAATACTGTATTTGTAGCCATGTTTTTCCATCTATATATATATAGCATTTGGTGAGCAACAAACTTTTCCAATATTCTATACATAGGTTGGTTTAATATTCCAACATGTTTTTCTATGTATAACATTTTAGAGCAATATTGATTAACAACTAGCCATCCATGAATCAATATTGGTTATGACTCAATATGGCTAGGATATGGCTGTCACAATGTGTTAGAAGGTGGTTGATGATCATATGCCTATGAAAAATCATCATCTACAAATCGAAAGATAGAAGGTAAATCATCGAATTAACTGGGTCATGTTCCAGCTAGTGAGGCCCGCGAATGTGATGTTTGTGCCAACTCCCATCCAGCTAGTTGGCACCAACGAACCGCTATCGAACGGGGGCCCCACATTTTAGGTCAATGGCTATCGCTGGAAGGTATGGCCCAACGAAAATGATGGGAAAATGATTGGAAATCACTGTTGTTATGGTATTTTTGTACTTATAAATGGTGGTATCATTCCATATATAGGATGGCTTACTGACTTATAGCTGGTAAGGGGACATAACGTGACATATCTGTAGATATGGTTTAGTTTTGACGCTGGGAATGGGATGATGTCTTTATGACCCAAATTGACGAGAATATTTTTCGCAGGGGTTGAAACCCCATCCAATGATGGTTTATTGTGGAATGTATATGGGTATTTGTTTACATAAATATATATATATATACACTGAACTACAGTATCCTAAAATCGCCAAAGTTTTTAGGCTGCTGATTCAGCTAGAACTTCCAAATTTGAACAAAAACAATTCAGTTCGTTCATGGTTCTGGCTTTTTGGATCATCGGAAATATGTTTTGGGTAACTCACAGAGGATGCTGTGAAACCAGGATGGAGGTACCTCAACAAAGAGCCATTAGTGGGACCATTGTTGTTCAAGCAGCACAAGGGTTTGTACAAGCAACAGCAAATGGGGAATACCCATCAATGTCCACTTCATAAGGAACAGGATAATCCATCCGTTAGGTTTTGGGGTCTTCCCATCAATTTTCGTGCACCAATGGTTGAAAACATCAGGGAATAAAACTGATATGTAGAGGTAAAGTGGGATAATGACAGCACATTGATGGCATAGTGTGGGTCCCACAACTGGGTCGTTCCATCAATCGACATTTGGTTGACGCTGCACTGGTTGTGGGCCTGGGTGTGTCCAGCGGAGTGTCTGAAAATAGCGTAGGCCCGGTAGGCCCCCAAGCAACCATGAAACAAATCATTTAAATTCATTTACATAATGGGAATGATAATATGATGGGAATATATCATGGGAATAATATGATGATCATTGGATTGTGACGGTACTTTGTTTTCCCACAAATCCATTCTTTCTGGTCGTTGATGATATGTCCGATTATATCCCCATTATATAAATCCTCGTTATTGTTGGTCTTATCAGATAAATCCAGTAGTAGCCTCCAGTAGTATCGTACAGTTCGCTATGGAAAATGATTCTCGTTGAATCACCTTGCTTTGAATTAAAATCCTATGGGAGGTGCACCAGGTGCACCTCAAATCCAGGTGATTGCACCGAAATGTCCGGATAAGCCCTTCTCGCTGCAAGAATTCTTGGGGCTCTCCGCAAGCGTGCCTCAAAAAGTCGGATTGCTTGGAATTATACAAGAAATGCGAATTTGTTTTACGAAATTGGGCTAAGAATTCCCTGTTTCAGAAAAGATCTTAGATTTACTGGTGTAATTAATATAGATGACCAATATATATATATATATATATATGTATAGATTAACCACCAGTGTATATATAAATCTATTGATGGATAACACATGATAACACCAAGGCTCAAAAAACAATTCCGACTGTTTCGGGTGGCTGAGGCCACCTGGTGAAAAAGAGTTCCTCGAGTGATGTTTCTTCAGTTATGTGAATTGTATTTCTTCCTGTTCTTCACCCCTTTTCCTTCATATAGCTGTTCTTTTCCTTTATGTTTTTCTCTCTTTTCTCTGTACGTCTTCTTCTCTGATACGTTGTATTGCTTCTCTCTCTGTCTTTTGATTCATCTTTTGACGGGTCAAGAAATCAATCCCAAATTTGATGGTTTAGCCATTTTGGGGATGGTCATCAATCCATGAATGGGTATTTGTATACCTATGACCAGGATTCCCATTATTTCCTTTTATGGAATGGTTGACCATGGGACATGTACCATGTTTTGACCATGGCACATGTGTGTATGTACATATATATAGTGCATTAGTATATTATGTTGCTATATCACATGTATATTGATTATAATCAGCTCGCTGCAACATCATATTCAGAAAACTGTGCCCACATAATCTTTTTCAAGAGGATGAAATATGCAATCATGTCACCAAATGCAATCATGTCACCAAATATATGTTGCATATGCATATATATATATATGTAGAGAGAGAGAGAGAGCGTGTTTAAACCGCAACGTAGTCCAACGCGAGTTCAAGAGAAACTGTATTAGATTAACATTCAATCACCCAAAAACATATGTATATATGTATATATACATATACATATACATATACACATACATACATGCATGCATGCACATACACATATACATATCCATATGTATATATATATATGATCTGTATATGCATATACAACATACAATCAACATCAGTTAACATACTGAAGTAAATAGAATGCAGTTGCAGAAAACAAAACATTAGGATCAGGAGTGCTGGACATTTCCATGGTCCATTTGAGATCTTCCCCAGGATGACGGATGACAAATCATAATACTTGGTGCTTCATCCCACTTAGTAAATAGGTTATGGCCCTAGTTATAGATTGGCTAAGTGGGGGCAATGTTGACTTAGAACTGATAACCCCTCTTACTAACTGGGATGAACCACCAAGTAGATACCCAAAACGCTCCATGTTCCATGTATGGAATATCATGAACATGTCCCCTTATGAAAAAACAAATTGACTCAGTATTCAGTATCGCAAGTAAATCTAATTCGTTGGTCACGAATCAGTAAGGGCAATAGCTGTGACTGGAAAACCAACTTATAATTCCTGGAGTCCAAGCTTGGCGAAATCTTGCTACCAAAGAAATATGATTTCAGAGTAAGGTCATATAATATGGTAATATCAAAAACACGATTTCAGATTATAGACATGAAACATATATAAACATATTTTAGGTTATAGATTACCTTAGGTCACCTAGGAATCTAAGCCTTGGTGATTCTTTTTGGGACCCACCCAGGTCGCTACCGGCTCTGGCAAAATATCTGCGGAGTGAGACTGAGCGCTACCGACGCTCGGGATGTTTTTTTTTGGGTGGCCCGCTACCGCTATCCATTGTTTTATACTTACGTAGTAAGTAGGTTAGCTCACCCTATAGATGTGCTAACTGGGATGAACCAGCAAGTGTATTTCTGGGTAAATTATAGTGACCTCACGTCGTGACTTCAGTGAAATGATGATTAGTAAGGGGCATATAACTTACAACTAACCCCAAATGACCTTATTTCAGCTGAGTAAATATCACATTTTACCTGTATATATATATTTATATTTATGTACATATACATATACATATATACATATATATATATATATTTTTGCATACACGTACATACATACATATAACATATCTGTAGATAATGTGTACCTATAAAATATAATATGTATGTATACTTATATGTATATATATATATACACGTAATACCTACATATTATTATATCTATTCCATTCTATTCCTATATTCCCAAATGAATGCAAAATAAATAAATATACAACGGCCAGAAAAATAGCATCACATGGAAAAGCCATGGTTTTGGAAGATGTTTGGGCGTCCCAGGTGCGGAAAAAATGGATTTGCTTCCATGAGGAAAACCATGATTTATACTAAATGTTCATTATTCACACCATATTTAATAGTTTTTTTTCATCTAGCCATGGTGATTTTCCATAGCAAATTGTTAAACCAGGGAAACATATAGCCTTTTATTGGTTCCAAGCTGTGGTTCCAAGCTGAATGCATTTCTTCACCTTTGGGTCTAACAATCGCTAAAAGAAGTGATTACATACTATAGTTAATATAGACGAAACACGTCAACTCCAAGAACATAGTGCTGTTTGAATTTAGCTAACAATGACCCAGTCCGAGTCCTAGTTCCGTTTTGTTGTGTTGTTTCCCCATCTCCTACTCCAGTTGAAAAACATGCCAGGTTGCCACGCCCAGTTGGGTGTGAATAGGATGCCTAGCCCAGCTTGATACGTTGCGTTTTTTTACCCAGGTCAAAATCATGTCTTAAGTGACCGACCCTAGTGTTGTCGAAGGAAGTTTAGAAGTCAAACTTCCGACAATATGGACAGATGGCAAAGCAGAGGTGGGAAGAGTCAGAGAAGAGAATAGAAGAGAAGAGAAGAAGAGAGAAGATCAGAGAAGAGAAAGAGTCAGAAGAAAGAAGATGTAGGCGCGCGAAAAGGTAGAAAAGTCGCGAGCCACTGTGTTTTTCCAATGATTTGTGGCTCCAGAGGGTCGAAGAGTAGGCTCGCTAAAGCGGCGTGCGGACCCATCTGGCCAGATGAGAGATGAAAAATTGCACGCCGTTCTGGCGCGAAGCACATTTCGAAGTCAAGATGTACAAACACCTCAGCTTCGGAGCACTTTAGGTTGAAATGCCCAAAAAAGTGCACGCCGTTGCGGCGCGAAGCAGGTTCAGAAAACTTTTGGAAGTTGAGATGTTGAAAAAGTGTATATAGAATGTTGTGGCACGAAGCACATTTCGAAGTCAAAACGCACAAAAAAGACACAATTCTCGGAGCACTTTGGAAGTTGACATGTCGAAAAAATGCACGCAGTTGTGGCGCAAAGCACGGTTCCAAGTGAAAATGTTAAAAGCACCACATGCTCGGACCACTTTTGAAGGTTCAGATGTGGCATTACGTGGCAGGCGCAAGGGATTCTGCACCTTGCCAAAAGTGAGCAAAACATGGTGGTTTTGTGGCATTTCCAAAAACGATGGCAGGCGTGGGATATTTGAAGAGGATCTGCTAAGATGCATTTCGCCTGGCAGGCGCGGTACAAGAGACATGTTCATCAGAGATGTTAGGAGGTCAGGGCGGAGATTTCCTGAGAGGGGTTGCATTTTGGAGCATCAGATCTTCAGGTTTTCTAAGGTGATTTTGCCTAACAGGTGCAGCACTTCGTATGACCTGGCCTCACTTTTTTGTGGCAGGCCCAGTACTTTAGACAGATGGAATGGAAAAATCGCCGAACGCGTTGGTACAAGGCCGTCAGCTCTCCACTTAACTTTCCATTTTTGAAGGAAGTCTCGCGGAATTGCTTCGTTTTTGATGTTGTCAACTAAGAAAATTGAGGAGGTCTCGCAGAATTGCTTCGTTTTTGACGTTGTGAAGTTTAAACATTGAGGAAGTCTCACAGAATTGCTGCGTTTTTGATGTTGCCAAGTTCAAAGATTGAGGAAGCCACGCAGAATATCTTCGTTTTCAAGCTTGTTGCAGATAGATAGATAGATAGATAGATAGGTAGAGAGATAGATAGAAAGATAGGCAGAAAGATGGCTAGATGGACAGAGGCAGATAGATAAGCAGATATATAGATAGACAGATAGATAGACAACTGCAACCACACTACACTAGAACTACAAGTACAAGTACGACTACAACTACACTACAGTTACAACTACAACTACAACTACACTTCAACTACAACAACTACAACAACTACAGCAGCTACAACAGCTACAACTTCAACTACACTTCAACTACAACTACAACTACCGTTACAAAACACGACAACTACAACCACAATTGCAACTACTAGAACATCCCCCTGACTACCCTCTGACTACCCTACAACTACCCTACAACTTCAACTAGAACAACTACAACTTCCACTACACTTCAACTACAACAACTACAACTACAACTCCTACAACTCCTACAACTCCTACACTTCTACAACTACAACATTACAACTTCAACAACATCAACTACACTACAACAAAGACTACGACTACAACTACAATTACATGGCACTTCGCTGCACTGCACTACATCCTGCAGCTGTGGGAGAGGTGACCGCTGCAACCACTCCAAAAATCACAACCACCTTCCGGTCCATCAGTGGGTTCGCCGTGCCATTCATGCATCAAAACAACTCACCTCCCCTATAGTGTCCTATCCTTGAATTTTCCGCCACCGCCTTGTGCGGTACTACCGGTATTGACGTTTAATCAAAGTATGATATAGGATATTTCAATTATACGTGCTTTGACTTTCCTCCAGTTTTTTTGTAAGTTTCATAGCTCGCCGAAGTGAGGGATTTCCGTGACATCCAGGAGAGAAGTCACTGAAGGTCGTGAAGGGCGCGTTCCAGGAAGGCGACCTGTTCCCTGACTGAACAGCGTTACGTGAGAGCTCGAGCTCCTTTGGTCATTTTTCGAGAAAATTCTGAGGGGCCCACAAATGGTGACATTAACCGGCAACACTTTGTTGTGTTATTTATTCGCCATGTCCATTCAACATTGTTTAATCACCATCAGTGCAAATAGGAATTCCACCGGCTACAAGGGTGATTCTCTTCGGTCGAGATTAGGACTTCACCAGCCAAAGTGGCCAAGCAACAAAAATGAGAGATATCATCCAGATATCCGGGTTTGGAGCCAACAAACCAAAGATCAATCTAATTTAAGCGTGAAATATCCAAATACCCAATTTTGTTCGTTACCAACAGTTCTGTACTTGTACGTAAAATGTAGTTTTCCATTGTCATTTTCAGTCCTAAAAGCCTTTAGTAATATTGGTGACTTGATCCCCGCTCTTGGAACATGTCAGGAGCGAATATTCCCTGTGTCTTGGGGGCCTTTGAAATTTGGTCTCATATCCTCAATTTCTGCAACATGCCTTGTAGCAATGTAGCAACTTTGGACATGGGTCACTGTTTCAGAGGACCTGCCAAGACCACCCCATCCAGAAATCATGTTCTGCAAAGCTATCTCTTTTCGATTTTGAGAACCACGTTTTGTACTTCTCAAGTTGAACATAATGAACATGGAACTCTGAATTTGCAGCGGTTTGGAAGATGGTGATTCAAATGGATAGAACATGGCAAGGTGTGGTACATTCGTGTAAAACATCATAAATCCATATAAATCCCATATAAATATCCTTTTCGATTTTGAACACCTTCGACTCGGCTGAGGTCAGTGGCTGAAGCATTGGCGCAGCACTTTCAGAATTTCTACAAGAACGAGTCGGAGGAGGCTTTGGAGGTGCAAAGATACGGCTCGGTGCGGCCACGGTGCGGCCCCTCTTGTATAGACTATAATGTAATATAATGTGTATATATATATATGTATATATATATATATATTTATTTATTTATATTTGCATATGTATATATAAGTTGGTCCATGTAATACATACATATATATATGTATATATATACATTTACTTATATTATTGAATACATATGTATGTAAGTTGGTCTATGTTCATCATTTGAATTGTATACATGTATAATCATGATTGACTACATAGAATATGCACTTTTTCGATCCTTCGGGTGTGGACAGAGAAGAAAAACTTAGAATATTTGGGGTAGAAATATTTGGTGTAGAATTTTGAGGCGCATAAGCAGGGCCAAAGCAAATACCATCGGAATAACGATGTTTCCATATCGAAAACATGTGTGAAACCCAGCAGATTAAACTTTGTTTTTTGGTTTTGGGTAACTTTTGAACCAGGATTGAGGAAAGAAATGGGGTTCCCAAATTGACCAGGTTTTGACAACTTTTGACATTAAGGAAGGCAATTTGACTTGAACAAAAGGATCCCCCACGAATTGCCAAATTTACTGACAAATGCACCATGTTTACCCATATTCTATGTGTGTATTCCTGCAGCTGATAGCTGATGGCAGCCAAAATAAACATCCAAGAAAAAAGAAAAAGCAAGGGGAGAAGGAGAAGAGAATGCCAGCGAATTCCTGCAAAAAATCAATACACGTTTTTGACTAAACTGTGCATTGCAAAAATGCACTTTGAAGTTCACAAAAGGGACGCCCACCTACAAGTTGCCAAATTTCAGGCAATCATTGACAAATGTACCACGTTCATTCATATTCTATGTTTGGGTTTCTGCAGCTGATAACTGATGGCAACCCAAACAAAGAAAAAGAAAAGCAATGATAGGAAGAGAAGAGAATACAAGCGAACACCTTAAAAAAAGACAATGCACCAATTACTTTTGGACCCGGATTATGCACGCACAGGGGTCTTACCAATTGAGCAGTTTCTATCTTAGTGTAGTGTTGTGTTAAATCATGGCAAACCACATGTTGTTCTCATCCTGGGATCAACTTCGATATTTTCATCTCAGGTTCGCATCCCATGTAGACAAACAATGTTGTAAGATTATTTTCCCGGATCAAAACAAAAGCCAAAAATATTGTATTCTGTGTATAGTTTTTTTACCGATCCCGGAAGATGTCTTTATGTATATTAGTTTTTTTTTACCGATCCCGGAAGATGTTTTTTGAGGCCGAAATTATCGATTCTATATTATATTCTATGTATCCCATCATGAATATAAATATATACATTTGTGTGTGGATGTATTGTGATATACCTTTTTTTTTATTACCGGAAAAATCAACAGCCAGGCATCGCAACTTGATTCCTTGGGATGAAGCCCAAAGGACATTTGATCGTATTTAATTGGCTGATCCTTTTTAATATGGCATTTATTTAGTTGCCATGGCATTTGTTTAGTTGCCATATTTCTGTGACGTCTAACTAAATGCCATATTTTGAAAAATGAACCATAGATTCATAATGCAATGGATCTATAAAACACGCAATTTTGGATCATATTTATAAGTTTTTGAATTTATCATAAGTACTTAGTGTTTCATTCCACTTAGTAAATACTAAGTACGTGGATTAAGCCGACCTACCCCACTCAAACATGAGGGTTTATATCCTACTTTGTGAGTGGGATGAGCCACCAAGTATGGATCATAACTAACAATAACTAACCATAAGCAACCATGATGTGCAGCTCCTTGGCAGGCGCTGGAGCACTTGGGGCCCGCGAATCGCCGGGCCATGAAGTGCATCATCACGGGCATGAACTGCGTACGAAGGTTCCGGCAGCTGGCGCCAGGGAAGGACCGTGACATGGGGGAAAACCATGGATAAACATGGAAAAACCATGGAAATATCATGGAAATCCATGGAATATAATCATGGAATATAATCATGGAATACAAACATGGCGGTATTTGGGGGATGATTTTCGGGCTTAGTCGTGCCTTCTCAGGAACTATTTGGGTCCATAGAGAACATGACGCGTGTTTCCGAAAAACGTCTAATATTTTGCTAAAGTATGAAGTTAAATGTTTTGTTCGCTGGACTGATTCAAGGGCACGAAATCTGGAAACCATGTGTTTCTTTTGAAATGTTGAAATAATGTTCCTTTCAATGAGATGAGATCTGGCATCAGTTTTGAATGTGTGTGGGGTTCGCAGGAACATTATTTGAAAGACTCTCAGGATCCAAGCTCTAGGCTGAGTTTTGCATATATATATATATAGATATTTTTTTTCCAGAAGATGCATATGAAAGTTGGGGAAAATGGTATCAAACTATATCAAGATTAATATGATTGTGTTGAGAGCTCCCAGATGGCATGGGATGACTTGACCTGGGTCAGCCATGCTGAGGTGCATATATATGGGCATCGTAGACACCTAGAAACCCAATGAATTCGGTGTTTTTTGTGTTTGAATCTGGAAATAAATTGAGAAACGTTGAAACGTTGTGGACAAGTTCAATCATTACTGATTAATTATAACCATACTTGAAACTGGGTTCATAGAGCCAATGGCTTGCTATTTGATCCCCATTTTGGCCTTTCCTGGACATGGGGACCCCAAAACCATTGCGAAACCACCATTTGAATAAGTAGAGCTATCAACAGGGTACCCAAAGAAATTGACGGTCAATGATCATGTTCCCTAAAAACTATAGGGGTTATACAACCCATGCTTAGACACCAAACGAGTCTTGTCTGAGATGTTCTCGTTTTCGAATTGTTGTTTTCCGTTGTGGCAATGCCTTCGCATTCTGTATTTCTTTTTAGCAAGAGCAAATCTCGCAAGTGTATGGATTACTATCCGAAGGACGACAAGTTGCTCCACCGTGAAATCATTTGATGTCAGGGCAGCTTGTTTGGAACGACTTGATTAGTTGTTTGAGCCACGTTCTACAGCCTGGTTCAACATTCCCTTGACAGTATATCCCATATCATATCACCATGATATTCCCATCAATGTGGTAAACCCACTAATAAGCGGCCGCCGCATCGCTTGTGCCTCCAAAATTTTCTCGCTTGTACCTCCGTTTTTTTCTCGCTTGTGCCTCTCTTATAGTTACTACTACTACTACTACTACTGCTACTACTACTGCTACTCCTACTACTACTACTACTACTACTACTATGAGTACTACTTTGGGTACTACTATGAGTACTTCTATGAGTACTACTATGAGTACTACTATGAGTACTACTAGTACTATTAGTGCTACTACCTTTCAGACTACTGCTATTGCTACTACTACGGCATTGTGGCAGGCAAAGGGGGAAGTTTAAATAAAGAGTCAGATTTTAGACCATGGCATTGTGGAAGGCAAGGGGGGGGAAGTTCAAATAAAGAGTTAGACTTTAGATCATTGCATTG
>Ga0126342_10011786_pt1 | contig 15605 bp, 16 predicted proteins | sample Cyp1metagenome_FD_92528 | JGI IMG/M metagenome (GOLD analysis project Ga0126342, IMG submission 92528) | Coral microbial communities from Lord Howe Island, Old Settlement Bay, Australia - Cyphastrea 1 metagenome | ecosystem: Host-associated > Invertebrates > Cnidaria > Coral ...
GACATACATACAGACATACAGACAACAGACATACAGACATACAGACATACAGACGTACAGACATACAGACATACAGACACACAGACATACAGACATACAGACATACATACATACAGACATACAGACATACATATATATATATGTATATATATATATATACATATTTTGTGTACAAAATGGTGTGCGTGGGTTTTCATGTGTGTGTTACTGGTAGACAGACGTTTGACATGAACGTGTTCACCTAGCAAACCCCATTGCGCGGGGATGTGAGTCGCAACGTGCTGTCATAATCCCATCCCCTCACAAAGACCACCCGAGCATATGAGCCCGGAACATCAACAGGTTCAATGGTGTTTCATGTGATAGGTTTATCCACTAGAAATGGTTATACCATGTTATACCCCATTGCCCACTCAGGAGTGTTGATTATTAGAGCATTTAGAGGGGGCAAAGGGACTATTCTGGACCCACTGGCTTAGACCCACGGCAGGTTTTTTGCTTGAACTTAATCCGCTTGATGCTGAAGATGATGTACCCTGGATGTCAAGAGCCAGGATGGAGGCCTTTTGTATGCCCAACACTGGGATAACTGGAACAGTCTCATCCATGTTTTTCAGTTTTTTTTTTCTGACTGCCCATTTGTTCAATCTTCGTTCAATCTTTCAGGGGCACAGCACCATTGCACCATCGACGTTCCTGGTTTTGCTTCTGTCCACGCTCAGCCAACCATTGCCAACGATTTTTGGGGTTGCACGGAATGCCTTGTGGCTGAAATGACAACTCCTCAAGAAATGGAAGATCCGGACGTAGAAATCAAGCCCCAAGTAAAGTAAATCGATGATGGTCGCCTCAACACGTCGATAGAAGAGCAAACAAACTCATCAAGAAACCAACTATGGGGATGGGTCAAAACCATTCAAAACCGAGTATACTACCAGACTTGAACATCCATTACCCTCTGGTAATTTAACATAGCTATGGAAAATCACCATTTTTAATGGGCAAATCCACTATTAATGGTCATTTTCAATAGCTACGTTAAATTACCAGAGGGTACCAAGTGTCCCGGGCACCAATGGGTACCATATTTTTGCCTTGCTGTTCGCCACCTGGCGTCGAGGCCTGGCCTTCCGGAGAGTTTCGACAGCTGCTGCTGTTCGAAGCACCAGATGAACAGCAGTTGCAGGTGAGGAATTTAAGTCGTGAGAAATCTTGGAGAATCCGAATCCAGAATGGGTGGATGAAATGATACTTTCATAATTTGTGTTCTTTTGGGGCCATTTTCTTTCAAGGAAAAAGCATACCACTGGTTTACCATGGTTTACTACCATATTTGCGGGTTTTTTTTCGGGTAAACATTTTGGTTTCTTGCATATCTTCTTCAAAAAACCCTTCCTTGAGCCCGGCAGACCTGGCTGGAGCGCTTCCGGGGACAGCCGGCCACAGACAGCATCCAGCGGCCTGCTCCAGAGAGCTGCTTGTTGTCCGTTGGAAGTCGGTTGGAAGTGGGTTACCAGAGAGCTTGGATGGAGGTATCATGCACATATTGTGCATGTGTGTGTGAGTGTGTGTGTGTATACATAACTTGAACCCAAGAGGCCTACAAGGAATAGGTCAGAACGGTCAGAATGGTGTTTTTGAAAAAGTAGCAGTACTTAAAGTTTACCTTGAAAGACTCCATGAATGCTGAAGGTACATCCCGAAGATGGAATGGATAAACTGTGTGGTTGGAATTCCTGAGACTGTAAGATGCGGGTGGACTTTCCAGTGTTTTTGTAGGTTTGATGGTCATTTCTTAGCCGAAAATAACAGCATATACTATCATAATCTATCATATATAATGTTCTATCATGTTCTATCCATCTAACATTATCATAAGATAGTTACTAGTTAGTTTTTTTTTGCAGTTCGTCCAAGATTCAGCAATCCAGCGATCGATCCATCCAGCTATGGTTAGTAGCTGTGGATCCACTGGTCGATGATGAATGAACATCCATTTACCTGCCATTTGACGGTTTGGAGATGTAGGCAGCTATATCATGCTATATCCAGGTTTATGTGGCTATGGATCAATACCTATAAGTACCATTTTTAGTGGGATGAACATCCATTTACAAGCTATTTTGATGTTCACCAGGGCTACAAGGTTTTGACACACTGCCATGTGTATCCTTATTATATCACATGGTGTTGGTGTTCCATACTGTATCCCATATTATGGAATATGATTATCAGCCATGAGGAAGATGCAAGAAGATCTATAAGAATATCCGAAATATGTCGAGTTCTATCCCGTATCCCCATTGTATTTCATGTTTGCAGGAGATCTACCCTCCGGCAATCAACCGCAGCAATGGGAAATCCTCTGCAAAATGGAGATTTAATGGGAAAATCATTGGCAAATGGGGGATTGTCCATTGCCATGTTTGATTACCAGAGGGTAGATCGTCATGTTCCTATGATTTTCCTATCTTTTTCCTGTTATTTTCCCATTAAAAACCTCCATTGATAGGGGAGGTTTGACTACCGTAGGCTAAGAATATCTCGAAGAATTCGTTCCCAGATGCTCCTACCGGAGGCCAGCCGAAACTTCCTGGCATGCCGCTGCCAGCTGAGAGGCTCTGCCACTGGTTGGTGGGCCATTTTCTCACGGGAAAACGTAGAGATTCATCAGCTAAAAAATGATTTCACCAAGGAGATGGTCAGTTTGAGACATCTTGGAAGATATAATTATAGCATATTATAGCCATTATTATGGCCATTATAGCCCTTCCATGGCATTGGAAGTCCGAATGCTACGCAGCCCGTTCTTGATCCATGGCCAAATCCGCGAAATCGTAAAAAAAAGAAGACCCACAGGCCATTGTCAGGTATGACCCAACTACATCCATCTACTCGAGGGTACCCAATTTCCGGAAATTGTGATGGATCAAAACCTATCAAATACTGTAGTATATTTCAATTTTGGGGTGCACATCAGTGCACATCCAGAAATTCCAGTCATTTTGAGGTTCACCAGCAGATTCCATGGGTTTTAAGATGTTTTAACCCATCCCCAAATAGCCACAAATAGCAGATACCATGCCAGGAATCGCTTCTTCCCGAGTCCTTCGCATGCACGGCACTTAGGAATACCTAGAAATACCTAGGGTCTTGGGCGCCTGTCCCCTGAAAATGGCCATCATTGGGGTATTTCCAGGCACCAGAAGCCATATCCTGAAACAAATCCACTTTTGCTGCTTAGATTGTGGATACCCAAAAACCATGGTTACTGAGAGCATTTCAAATCCGGACTGGCGGGTACAAGTCCAAAAATCAGACTTCGAACGTCGGATTTGTTCGGTTTGAGCACTGACATTTAGATTGCAGTACTTACATGTACTTACCCTGTATAATATAGTAAATTTATTGAACATTGTATGGAAAGCCCATGGTTTTCAAAGAAAAATGATCTACCACAATGCTTGTGGGGTTCATATCTATCTTCATTTACTGGAGGGCATCCCTCATTTCCAGTAGCACGTTTTTTTTTCCCGAGGCCAGCGAGTTCGACATCGATGACTTTAGCGACTATGAGGATGACACGCGAGGAAGACCCAGCGGTGACATGGGGCTTTGAACCATGATGCCATGGATTTTGCACCATGATACATTTGATACATCATGTATATAGGTGGATAGTATTATAATATATTATAATGTATTATACGTGTATATATATATGTAATTATATATATACACACCTTTGAGGCTATACCATGACTCCACCTATCATGGTCACCTTTTGTGTTTCCAGAAGCGGCCATGTGAACGAGGCGGCACCTAAAGACTTCAATGCCACGGCTCCTGTCCCAAATCAACATCTCGGCTATGTTTATACCTCTGAAATCGAACCATGGGAACTGCCATTTTAATTCCATAATTTTATAGTTTCTAATGTTGCAAAATACAACCACAAGTGTCAAACTTGTTAGTCAGTTGAATCCCGGACATTGTCGGTGAAACATCAATTGTTGCTGGAATCCCCAACTTCGAGGGTGAATTTCCCTTTGTTTTGTGGTGATTGTGTCTTAACCGTGCCTCTCAAAGTACCAGTAAGAATGGGTCAACGTACCAACAGACATCTGTTTTTCCCATTGAAACCAATGTTTTCAGGATTTTCTTGGGATATGATATACCGGATACTGTTTGTACCATTTTTAGAGACAACCTCATATCATATTGCTTATTATGAATCCCATCATGGTCTCACGATATTCCCGTCATATCATTCTATCCCCATAGATTGGTCAGCTTTCACCAGTCGAATCCAATTGTTCATGATTAAATCTCAACTTTTGGTGAAAAATCCAATGGTTTCTGATTGAATCCCCATTTTTCAGGCTGGAAATCCTTATTTCTTCGCAGGCTACGGAGGCCAGCGCACCAAAAGACATCCCCCGCGTCGTTTTCGGTCGTTGTTCATAAGGCATGCTCGCGCCTCGTCGCTTCACGCCCTGGAGCGATCAGGTGGCACCATGCTGAGAAAAGTTCAGGGATTAACACCATGTTTTTTTATCCATATGGGAATGGATCAATACCTATTAATACCATTTTTAGGGGGATGAACATCCATTTACCAGCTATTTTGATGTTCACCAGGGGTACAAGGTTTTGACACACTGCCATATCTCCAGAAATAAAACAAAAAGTGGGAATTCATGGATAACAACATTAATCTTCAAAAACAACATTTTACAGATGAACATGTATAAAATTGTATGAATCAGGAAAACTATCCCCAAGTTCAAACAGCTGACATGTTAATGTTTACAACCAAGTGACTTAACCAACACACATGTTACTCATGGAAAAGAACATGAACCGCCAACTTCAGTGGAACATAGTGCAGAACCGCTGGTTTCAACATGAAGGGAGAGGACCTGATGAGGGCAGATGGGCATGTTATGCAACCCGGTGACAACATTATTCCAAGTGCTAACGTCGAAGGAGTCGTGGGCTGAAAAAGGGCTTTTACAACTCAGTCATTCATGTACGGATATGTTTCTACATCTACGAGAAACTACGCACGTCCCAAAGTTGCCAAGTATGTAGTGATTGCTTGGCTTATTTTCTTGTTTTGTCATGTTTTGTCCAAGAATGGAGTCCCCCAACAAACCAACATTTTACCACGGTTGATCAGTATTTTGTCAATTATTGGTTGGTGGCCATAAAGAATCTATTTTCAGACACACGCGCACATACTAACATATCCCACTAAATCCCACAATATTATGTATAGCACATATATATACATATATATATATTTACTGTATCAATATTATATCCATATTGACACATCCATATTATCATGGTCGGTTTTATTCCCCTTCCCCACTGAGATGGCCATTGATGGTTACTAAATTGTACCTATCATACCACTTTTTTTCCACATGTTCATAAAGCAACCATGGATTTCATGGTATATGGGTCCCCTTGTTGTTTGGGGGCCCTTGGGCGGTGCCGTGACTCCACAGCCGCAGATTGGACTTCGCCCACTGCGCGGCGCGTGCACAGCCGGCCGCGGCGGGAGAGAGCGCCAAGCCCTAGCGGGAGGTCCTCACCTGCCGAAGTCATCCGAAGTCCGGATGGGAAATGTGGGGATTCATCCTATGTTAGGATTGTTTGGAAAATGGATACACCAGCAACACTTACATTTTTTGGGGGGGAACGGGAACGGGAACATGATAAATATCCAGAGGATTTTCTGGCAAACCGCTTTTGGGACAGTGATCTTTTTGCAGATGGGGATGACTCCCGCTGATCACTTTGTCCTGTCTTGGGAACCTCATGGCGGACGAAGGTGATTTCTTCGCGCGTGTTCGCATCAGTTTCACAGCCTGAAGGTGGTCTTCGCTTTCAGACTGGTAACCCAAGATTTTCCTAGAAGCTCACGTACCAATGAAATATTGGTGAAATACAGTACCAAATTAGTTTAACCATGTTTAACCATAATAGGCAACCATGATAGTTGGATGCATTCCTACTACTCACATCTACTGACGGTAGCCCTTTGACACTCTGCCAGGAATGCTGACTGCGTGCAGAGAGAGACCTCAGGTGTGATTCTCTGATCCTGGGATACTGGGAGGCATAGAATGTAAGAAAAAGTGAGGCCAAAAACATCCAAACAGATGCAAAGAATAAGTTGCCTCTTTGTGAAGAAGACCATTTTAAACTGTTTTTCCCCCTATTTGTATCTATTTGTCAGGTTTGAAAAACGTAAAATAGCTGATTGCCTTGTTCCTATTTGGAGGTTTCGTAAAATGGGTGTACCGTCGAATCATCCAAAATTGGATCATTTTAGTGTTGAAAACCATGGTTTTGCGGATCCCACAATTTCAGAAACCCCCATTTGTATCTGTTTGTCAGGTTTCTTCATGCCAGTTCCAAGGGGTTCAACAATTGCTGCAACTACTGTCCCCAGTTGCTACTCGCCAGGGGAAGAGGTGAAATTGCGATGCAGCAACCATTTGGAAGTGAACAGGGTCGAGGCGCCCCCCTTTTATCCGAACTGGGTCATGCTGGCTGCTGGGTTGAGTATGGTGTTTGCAATATGTTTTGCCGGATAATTATAAATTATATATGTTAATATGTAATATGCTAACTTTCTAAGACGTTTAAAAAATGAAGAGTATCTCAGCTTGCGAGTATATGTATGTATATATATATGCACATATATTTCTTTTGTAGGCATGGGACTACATTTTGTAGCTGTGGGGAAGAAAAGATGCTAGTGTCTTTTGGTAATCCGTTCCAGGTACTAGTAGTAAACACCCAGCACCAGCATCTAGAGATGTATTGAGGTATGATCAGTGGCTTCCATTGCGTTCTCATCGTTCTCTGGTCCCTGATTTGGGGCTTCACTGTCAAGAGATGGTAAAAGAATCGTACTGTTAAACCATTGTGAAAATCAAAGACTCTCTATGGTTCTCGGGCAAAATCGTTGAAACTCTAAATTGGATGGTTTAGTACCAATATGACCGAAGTTGTTGCTTTGGACTCCCAATTCTGACCATTTCCCAGATGACGTACCATGCCGTTGGCGAAAGCTGGTAAGGCATGGTAAGACTGCACACCCCTTGCTTAATCATGCCGGTGTTCTCAAATAATTTCAAAGATACTTTTCTGTTTTCAATGTAATTCTTGGGATGTGATGATCCTCATTAACGGTGTAATATCTCTGCAGAGGGCTTGAAACCACCAACCATCATGGGTATCCATAGTTTTGCAAATGTTCCATGAATGGTACAAAATTGTATTACATAATTATATGTATACTATGTGATATATTGATTGTCAAATGTCATTGTGATATATTGCGATATATCATTGTATATTGTTGTGATAGATCACTGTGATATATTGTGATAATATTTATATTGCAATACATATATATATATATTGATTGTAATGTACATAGACACATATATTATATTGTATTATATTATATTATATTTTGTTATGTTATGTTATGTTATATTATGTTATATTATATTATATTGTATTATATTATACTATATAATTATTATATATTTACGCATTCATACATATAGATTGCTACACGGATGGATCCCTTTTTCCTTAATGTATGTTTTCAGCAGCTCCAAATCAGCTGCTCGCCTCTGCGACCTGCAGGCGGGCAACGAAGACGTTGCAGAGGTCTATTGACGGCCCCCAGCCTACGCGACAAGTCACGACTTTTGGCGTCGGACCAAGGAACGAACACCGCATTTGACGCTGTAAACTAAGATAGCTATGGACACTCATCATTTTAAAGCTACAATAGGTAAATCAACCATGGGCCATCAATACCATAGCAAACTATAAGAATCTGCCTTTTTTGGATCCGGAAAGGTACAGTGTATTGTATTGGATTGTTCATGACACATTCATTTCATATGACTATGAAGACTATGAACGTCTAGTCCTTGGATTTCAGCTGTGCCTCGATCCCAGCCTCGATTTCAACCGTTGCTGAGCCTTGCGTTTTCTAGAGATTGTTGCGTGGTGTTCCGAAGGAACCCATGAAGCAACAAAGTTCTGCTGGGTGGCTATGGAAGAAATACTTACTGTCTGAGTTGAGAGTGTCTACCGAGAGAATCCAGCTGATCTTAAAGTTAGAATGATCAAAGTGGATCATCGCGGCAGTCTGAAATTCCCTTAATAGCATTTATGCAAACTGCTTCTGTGGCCTTCAACCAGATTTCGCATTCCACCCGCTGTCTCAAATTCTGCAGATTTTCAGCGCGGGTGGAGCTGAAAATGAGGATGGAAACGGGCCCTGGGAACATCTGCCGTGGCTGACATGGACTTGAAGGAAGGGTGAAAGCTGCAGAAATTCAGTTGCAATGTTGCTTGACATTTTGAGAGCTTGCTCATGCTCCAGATGGTGAATTCTGATTTGGAGGATTTGGCATCCTTGACTTGGTGTGTTTGTCTTCAGGTACACAAGTACATAAGTAGTTGGAAGCTGGTGAGCCTTCGAGCGTACGCTGGAGCGAGCCCAATCATTCGTATGTGGATAGATAAGTAGCTGAGGTGGGTATGGCTCAAACAATTCTGAGGAGCAAGCACTTCAAAAGTGGGCTTCCTCCTTTCCTGAGAAAATCATATCTTCCTTTGGGGCCTTATCTGATTATCGCGTTATTTGACGGTGATTGATGAGGATGTTCCTACCATATACCCATATCTTGGACAGTTGATCAGAACCCCCAAGTCTGGTTAGTTCGGTCTGATTTATGTTTGGCTTTACTCAATAGTTACATAATGTTACATATAGTTTCCACACATTCATCGATTTATGGGCTGCTTGCAGCAGACTTGACCCATTCCCATAGTCATTTTCAGGGAACCCTGGTGAACATCTCAAGTCGTGATCCAAGGATGGGGGCGTTGCAAGTTGCTGTATAACCTTCTCTAAGATACACCATGATACACAGAAAAAAAGATAGAAATGTGATATTTAGATATATTTGGCACTATTTTAGGAGCGGATTTTACTGTTCTATCCTGTTTTTTAGGTGGCCATAACATGATCTAACCCACCAGAACTCCTTGTTTGGCCAGGCCTGGGCTGCTGCTGCGGGGCATTTGGACCTTGCAAAGCAGCTTTCAGAGGGTCAAAAAGCAGCGACTAACTGGTCGGGCATTGACTGGGATTGCCAATCATGAACCATCAGCCTTCATGAGCTATCATGAACCATTGGGGATATGGTTGTTACATGTTGTTACAATGGCGAAAGCGACTGGTTGGGTTGGTAATCAATAGATGTTGCTAAGTCATCTCTTGGCCATCCTGGCCATTTAGATGTGGAACATATATTTCATACCACACTGTGAAGTTTGAGGGCTGAGTCGTGGAAGCAGGTTATAAGCAGAATATGACACGACATGCAACAACCCAGCTGATAGGATGTGTTTGACCGTCCCAATAGGAAATCATCACAAGTCATCCATTGTTTTTCCATTTACATGTGATTCCATTTACGGACTCGAAAAGGACTCTAGGTCGTTGTTGTAATCGCAGTGGTGGATTCGGACGGGATCAGCTCAAAAATTGATGTGAGTTTTACTGCACCAAGGCATGTGACGTGACAAAATCATCGATCATTCAGGGCATTGGCGTGTTTTAGGATGTTGGATTAGATGTTCTATCCACAGATGTCCTTTTCCCACTGGTTGATTAGTAAAAAATGTTCCCTACATAAAAAACATCATTCAACAACCCGGTAAGTAGAACATACTGAATCATACTGATATAATCTGATAAAATCTGATAAATCAAGATATATATAGTATCAGTATATCAGAGCTATATCAGAGCTATATCAGTATGATATCAGATTTATAATATATAAATCACTATAAACCATGGAAAATCACCATTTTTAAGTTCGGTAAACCATCTATAAATGGGCAATTTTCCATGGTCGCCCATCTCTTGTTTTTTCTCGCCGCAGGACATTCCCATGAAGGTACACCAGAAGGTCCTCCAGCTCCAATGAGATCAGGCCGCCGAAACAGGCAAGGCTGGATTTTTTCGAAAAAACCCAACGAAATTTGGATAAATCATGGGATTGATGGAGGTCTTGGATGATTCGAAAATGTTCAAATATATATACCATCTGGTTATTTAACATAGCCATGGAAAATCACCATTTTTAATGGGTAAACCTCTATAAATGGGCTATTTCCCATGGCTATGTTAAATAGCCAGAGGGTATATATATATACATACTAGTATATGTTTTGATTAGTTGGATCCTTTTTTTTCGTAAAACATGCTGAATAAAGAAGCGAAGTTGGTGAATATCACACCTATTTTGCTAGGGTTGATTGGAGGGTTCGAATGGGTTATATATATATAGAGCTATATATTGCTATAGTTAATGTCGATCGTAAACCAACAAACAAAACTGGGACACACCACACCACCCAGTAGTAATTGAAAGTCTCCTATAAATGGAGGTGTTAATGAATTTTAATGGAACAATCAACTATAAGGGAAGATTATATTTACTGAACATATTTCAAGGTTTACAATGTTACAACCTCTAGGCATCCTTTTCGGGGGTTTCTTTTTTCACATCCGGTTTTCAAATCCATGAAAATTCCGAAACCTCTGTGTTCACATATTCCAGGATCAGCATTGCTCCAATTTTTGGTGCGTACCCTCTGGTAAACTAACATAGCTATGGAAATTCACCATTTTTAATGGGAAAAATCACTATAAATCACCATTTTCCATAGCTATGTTAAATTACCAGAGGGTATCCCTTCTTTTTCTGGAGACTTCCACTTAGATGGGCTTATCCCCCGGTCATCCCCCGGGATATTCCAAAAGCCGGGTAATATTATATTATATTTATTGAATCACTGGATGATAATAATTATATATTTATATAATTTATATATAATTACATATAAATTATGTATGTTGTATATTATATTATACACATATATTGTATATCTCTTTGGGCCGGTTGATCATCGCCAGTTTCCAGGTGGGCTTTCTGGAAAATCTGAGCTGGGCCAGCTGCGGGTCAGCCAGCGGAGGGTGGCTTCCAAACAATGAGATGAGAGGAGAGAACTTGTTGTGTGCTCAGTCATTTGGGTCCAGAGTTAATGTTGGGAATGAACCACATATATGGAAACTTCAATAAACTTCAGAGATCCTGACTTGAGATATTGTTGTTTTAAGATCAACAAGAAGCAGTTGATCCTGGAGTTTTCCTCGCGCGATGTTTCGCGCGATGTGCTCTCCAGTTCAAGAAGTGGAATCGCCGAGACAGTCTTGGTGTGTAGCAGACTCTTTGCTTGATCTGAGCAGACCACTGATTGCAAACACATATGTACCCTGCGAACCCAAACCCTGGAACTTTGTAGGGTCTGACTCGAAACCTCGGGTATGTTTGACGAAATGAAAATACCTCGGGTTTCTTACGCAAACCTCAGTTTTTCTTTTTCAATTTCGTACTGAACCCCGTATTTTAGTACTGGTTTGGAAAATACCTCGGGTTTCTGTGACAGAAACCTCGGGTTTTTCCACTGACCCTACGTTTTTTGTGGGTTTGGGTTCCTAGGGTATATAAGTATATATATATATGTATATAGTTTGGTTCGTGGTTTAAATAGTATATTGAAACCATACGCAATGCTTTAATGATTTGATAGATCATGGATATTATATTTGACCCATTTCATTTCTATAAATATCTATATCATCAAATATAAAATATGCTATTTGTGTTTAATCATATTTGGGATGAGAGCTCAAGGACTGATTTTTCAATGGGGTGAAACAACCATGGATAGGTTTTTCTTATGTGCCTGCTAGCAAACGCAGGAAAGCAAGAATGTGGGATGCTCATGGATTTAAAGTGCTGTACACTTTGAGTTTGAATGCTAAGATGGTCCGGCGTGGTAGTTCATTGGATGGAAAAGGAATGCTGTTCGGGACACTGACACGTGAACTAGTGGCTTACATGTTGACGGCAAATTGTCTTTTTGGGAAGAACAAGCTAGTCAACCAGCCAAGTTTTTACCATCTGGGGTCTGGGTTTAACATTGTCCATTTACTCCAAAATAGGACGAAAGTCCACTGTGGTAAGATATGTTGTTGATTATCCATAAATTATCTAATTTATCTATAATATTCTATAATCAATAAGGTTTCTTATTCCCAACAGAAAACTCTGAGGTTGACATTATCCATCATTATCCCTTCGTTGCATTGCTCCGCCTGGCCCTCTGCAAAAAGGGGTGGCCAATTCCATACATCTAGAAAAAACACGAGCCCATAGAATGTTGATGGTTGTCACAAGGGATCGCGTGGTCGCCGGGTCGTTGACTCAAAAAACCCACAAAGTCAGCCACTTTGAAGAAGAATTATGAATAAAGATGGCCAACCCACACATTTCCTGATTGACTTGGACTTGGAGAAAGTTCAAACCTCCAGCAACATGTGGGCACCCCTGCAGACCTCTACAAAATGTTTTTTGAAAAACGGTCGGAACTTTGGATGAATGAAATCCAACTACAAAATGCCAAAGGGGGAAATTCATGTTGTCATGTTGTTTTTTTCAGAGTTTTTTGTCAACTCTAGATGCATGCCATTTTGTAGCGTTTATCTTAAATTGTTATAGATGTTGTTCCGAGTTGTGCGGTGCATGTTGTAGTTGCAAAGATGGAACCAACCCGTGTAACCTATTTGTACTTCAAAATCAGGTGCACTTTGTTTTGTACCTGTCAAAATGGGGTAATTACATTCCTCCCTTTAACGGGTGGGGGTGCAAACCTTTGTAATTAAATACTTTGTAGATCTTTGTAGTGGGGATCATAGTTGGTAGGGTATTCATGAGTGAACTCTCATTCAAAACCGATGCTAAGTCTAGTCCATGGGCTATAGCCATGATCGGATCCAGAGAATTTGAAGTGTCCCGTTTTCACATGGTCCACATGGCCACATGTTTGAGGCCTCAAAGGGATACCAAGGGTGACATGATCAACATCCAGATTTCAGTTTTACTGAATCTGAGGCTCTGAGGACCCAAACCTGCCACACCCAACAAGTGCTTTGCACAGACCACACTCTTCAATCGTGGATCCGACTGAAAGTCGAACTTTCAGCAAGTGGAGTCAAAAATGGCAATCTTTCTGCACAAGCAGAGGCCACAAATCTGAAGTGTTTCCACACTCATATACTATTTGATCTTGATAGAGATTCTTGAAAAGACTGACTCATAAAATCCAGTAAACAAAAGATGCAACAAAAAACCGAGACTTTGGGGGATCCCACAATATCCCAAGAGTTTCATCCATTTTCCCTCAATGCCTCGGCCGCAGCCACACTGAAAGCAGTGAATCGTCCCATAGTTTTGCCATGTTTTGCCACAAGTCACTGGCGATGGGTCCCTATCCTGAAACATCAAGTACCCTGATAAGCTGGAGACCTAACATATGGACTTACAACATTCCATGGGAACGCATCATACATCATTTCTTCAACCTGCATCAATGAGTCCTTCATGTTTGATGCGAAATAGCTGCAGCCATTCTACGCCACTCTGTTGTCAGCACAACCAACCATCCGACGGACGGAACCGGCCTTTTTTCCCATGAGTTCTTCCTGGAAGCAGAACTTCAAGGTGAGAAAAGCTGGTGAGTTTTAGGGACCAAGTGGTAGATTATGTTGAAAACATGATCCAAAAAAAATGGAAAAAGATACATTTTACATATTTTACCAGCTGGTTCAGATTCAATAAGCTTAAATTGAAATTCTAAAATCCTCTGTGGTACTCAATGGTAATTACTAATCTGGGCGACAACTCAGCCGTGAGGCACACCGCGTTGCAGCCAATGCGGGCTACATCGGAGAGCATTTCATTTATCACAGGGAGATGGAGGTGGCCCAGTGGCCTTTCCGAAATGGGAAGGGTTGATGTTGGTGGTGGCTTGGTACGTGGTGATGATACCTCGGTATGTATACATAGATGTATTTATACATAGTAACATTACAATACATAAATTACACAACTATACGTATAATATACATATCACCATATTATATATTATATATATAATAATTATTGTATTTTGTCTTGTTGAAGGGAAGCGGTCCTTGTGTTTCTGGATACCCTTCATGGGGCCGAACCAATCTAAACATGTGTATTTGGCAACTGGCAGCCGATCTACTTTCATTACTAGCTTCCAGAATGTATTCTCTTGTCGATATAGCAGAAATCTTACATCAGGAAAACATATGAGAATTCAGGTACGTTTGTTTTAAATCACGTTTCGAAGCGCAGTCACTGCATACACGTAGTGAATTTCCTGGTTGGCGGTGCTTTCGCGCTAGATGTTTTGACATAAGTCTTCTGAAGTCCTCTTCACTTGGGGTCTCGCAGGTTTAGATCAAAATTGACCTTGCCAAGTCCGTTTTCAAAATCATAAATGTGTGATGAAAGAATATGATATGTGATGTTATGTGTACAAAATATGTATATAAGATATTGTCCGGAGGGTGTTTCAATATAATTGTTCGTAATTCTATTAATTTTGCAATTGAATCTAATTTTGGACAACTGCTTTCGTTTGCTTCGCTTGGAAAAAACCTATATCATACTTATCCATTCTGTGTCAAGGTTTGGGCTCAACCACCCACGGGAGTTTTTCAATTTTTGTGAATGTTAAGTGTCCCAGAGTTGCACGTTGCACTGCCAGTCCTTTCCACCACCCATGCGGACCACGCTGAGAGTAACCAAGAAGCCGCCTTCGAAGATGTCTGGATGCCTGGGGATGCCGTAGGCCTATGGGATTTTTGTGGACATACTAAACAGTAGTTAATAATCCATAATTGGGACATATATACAATATATATATATATAATATATACATATATATATATACAATATATACATATATATATACAATATATATATACAATATATATATATACAATATATATATATATATATATATATATACAATATATATATACATTGGTTGATTGATAACAATTTATTAAATGTCATTGACCATTAGTTGACCAGGGTCTAAGTTGAAAGGCATGGTAATGGAATGGATGGACAATTACTTGCAAGATGGCAGCGGAACAGCCTACGTTTCGCTGACATCGATTGGTGATGATTGGCATCAACTCAACCACTTTGATCTCCTGTGAAATCATGGTACAGTATCGCAGAAAATGTGAAGTTACTGTCTCTGTCCTTACTGTAAATGTGTGTGCAATGTTCTTTCCGGAACCCTGATTGTTTTGCAGATACTTGCGGTTCCTATTTCCATAGTGGAAGTCTTCTGTCCACTGTTACCAATCGTCTTCTGACTGGTTTGAAACTATTCAGGGTTCTTGCTGTTCCCCAAATACAGTCCAATAAACACAAAAACGGGTTTCCGTTCCTTTCTCAATCATCCATGCTTGAGTCTTACCATGTCTTACCATGTCTTACCATGTCTTACCATGTCTTACCATGTCTTACCATGTCTTACCATGTCTTACCATGTCTTACCATGTCTTACCATGTCTTACCATGTCTTACCATGTC
>Ga0126342_10011787_pt1 | contig 15605 bp, 14 predicted proteins | sample Cyp1metagenome_FD_92528 | JGI IMG/M metagenome (GOLD analysis project Ga0126342, IMG submission 92528) | Coral microbial communities from Lord Howe Island, Old Settlement Bay, Australia - Cyphastrea 1 metagenome | ecosystem: Host-associated > Invertebrates > Cnidaria > Coral ...
GTATGTTTAACAATGTTTAGGCCTAGCCGTTTGCTGGGCTTCTTGAGTGGCTCTATGTCTGCGCACTTCTTCCTCCACCCTTGAAACGGGGTCGGCGGCACCAGGGCGTTAGCCCATTTATTAAAACATGACAAAAACTAAAGCACGAATTCCCCTGAAACTCATCAAAGACTCTTGCTAATGTTTGTGTCAAGCATCTCCTCAACTGTTCGTACCTCCTAGACTATCTCATGTCAAGTGTTTGAGAACAAACCAATCAGATGGATTTAGTCAATTCACTGGTTCTTTCACATCCCACACCAAACCTTTTCTTTTTCGCTAGGCGGGACAGGCGCCGCCATTCGGCGGTTGGCCAGGTCCGGTTTCGCAGAAAAAAGAACTCGGTTTGGCCAATGGCGCTCAATTTGATCAATGATTGTATATCTTGGGTTTAGGTCAATCAATACAGGGAGGAGGGGGGGGCCAGTTATATTGGTTAAGTTAGTTTCTAACTTTAGAACCAAATCTAAGTCTAGGTCTTGATGGTGTTAGGGGGATACATCCACAATTCACAATCACTGTTGCTATCATCCATCACAATGGTATCATTGTGGTTCATGTCTCATATTTACAAAAAAAACGTTTGAAATCGGTTGTATCAACCATTACACTCAGTACACAACACACAAATTCTTCATTCTTACCCTCTGGTGATTTAACATAGCCATGGAAGCCATGGACAATAGACCTAGATGGTTTACCTATTAATAGCATGGTGAATATTTCCAGTTCGCTATGTTAGTCATAACCATATGGTAATTCATGTTTTTTTCTCCGAGACAAATATGATTGACTTGATGGGAGATTGACTTGTTGTATCAACTGTATCAACCATTACACTCAGTACAAAACACACAAATTCTTCATTCTTAATTCATGTTAACGATGGTTTCTATTCATCCTGGCTTTCTACATGGCCACCATGGGTTTCAAACACCGGTGTGGAACACCCATAGGGAAACCCTGGTATGTCTTAGGCGCTGTGGAACCGTGGAACCTGCTGTTGCCTTGAAGCTGGGTTTATGATACCCTGCAAAACAACGATAAAACACGTTTCTTTACTATTTTACTAGCAATTATTTCATAGTATACCTAGTTCTCGCAGAAATTAAAGATAAAACAACAGGATCAAACTAGCCATGCAAGGTTTACGACCTTGGAAACCTCGCTGGCAGCCGTTTGGAGGTGGACACCAAGTGAATCATGTGGCACCGCACCGTGATTCATTGAATCCTCGTTCATGAACCAACTAGTTTATTGTGGCTTATTTTGTCTTGACTCAGCTTGACTCATATCCAAATGAGCTTTGCAAATCATTTCTGGGGATTACCTGTGGGCAAGTGCCAAAACCATGAATTTCTCTGCTGACATCAAAGTAGATGGTATAGCCAAAGCTGCTCAACAGCAGGATTCATTTCAAACATCAGGAAATACAACTAAATAACGGTTGTGATGATATTGATGCCCACAAGTTTCAATCTACTGGTTGAATATACTTTCTTGTGTAAAAAACGCATGTTAAGAAGTAATATATCTACTGTACAGTACCTGCAGAGAAAACCTATGTTCATCGGTGCAACACCAAATGATTTTTGGTAATTAAACATATTTGGGTTAAATATGCTGGGTAAATCACAAATTATCCTGCAAAGAATACCTGTATAACACACAATCTTATATAAATACTATTGTAAAACATGCGTGGGTTTGTCTGAAAATAGGGTCTGCCAAAACTTCCAGTGGTTCAACCTATGTTTTCTCAGACTTTCAATGGCCACTGGTCTCTTGGGGGTCAAATTGGGCCGACAGCCGACGATGTGATCATTCAGGCACATCCGAATAAGAACACCTTGGCTCTAGAGATCCGAGGTGGACAAAACATATCATCAGTGGCCATTTCAGGATCCGATTGATTGGAGGTACCTACCATATATAAGGCCTATGTAAGGGAATATCCCCACAAAATATGGCCAACAATATGGTAAAGTACCTCCATTTTGGGATCCTGGAATTCCCATTGATATCCCATGATATACCACGATATACCTATATATATAAGATAGACAGTATCTATATCTATATAATTCTATATAATTGTATATACATTTGTACAAACCTACTATGATTATATACATACGGCTGTGGCTGTCCAAATCCGGAGACATAATCTGGTGACCCCTATAAAAAATAGGGGCTATTTTTAGAGGTTCATCCCTCGTGTAGAGAATAGATAGGTCTTGATCCAACCTCATCTGGTTGGTGGTATACCTACCCCTTTGAAAAGTATGAAAGTCAGTTGGGATTATGATTCCCAATATATTGAACAATAAAACATGTTCCAAACCAGCAACCTCATAATATGTATTGCCATGTATTGCCACCTAGGACCTAGTTTATATGTGCAGTACTGGCATGAAAAATGCTTCATGCTTTATGGTAAAATCATGTAAAATCATATTCTACATGACCATTCAAATGATCTATACCTTGTCTGAACATTCGCCAGTCAGGAATGATTGGTCATCGTTTGACGCTTCCCTATCCTAACTATTATTGAAAGTGACGTCGCAGTGAGGCGGGCTGTTCCAGTTTATTACACAGTTCTATTTTAATTATGTATATGTAAATCATTCTATAATAGTTCATGATATAATTGCACATACTGCGGGTGATATTTTCTTTGGTTCCATAATCTTATTAAATCACACATGTATCCCTAAAGTTTGAATTTCGGATCTCAGGACATCATCCCGATGCTGTTTTTATATGGCCGCCCCAGATTTTTGGGGACCCCAAGGTGACTTAAATGATATTGATTTTGGATGATTTTTGGTGTCCCAATAACTTGGATATGTTTAAGAAACCTCCATGGTCGATTTTTTATTAACGTGACATGAATAAAATCGCCGAGGTCCTCTCTAGTGATAGTGAACTTTTGGAAACTTCGTCTGTGATTAGGTTCTCCAGGCTTCTGGCGATGAAATCAAGTATAGTTGGATGGTGCAACTTCCACAAACATATCGTTTGGGGGGGTCAAATGTCAAAAAATCTGTTGAAAATCGATGAAATTCCACAAGATCCTCATCATTTCAACTTAAAACGCGCCCCAACAAATCGCACAGAAACACTGTGCATCTCCCAATGAAGCGAGGAACAGCGTCAGCACCACCCGATCCTGCGCGAGCATCTCCAATAGTTCTCCTGCCGTGCCCTCTTGACCTGGGAGATAGGAACTGTCCGAATACCGTCCGAGTACCGTTTCAGCCACAAATCAAATACATGCTTAAACTATATCTCACTGAATGTGTGTATTATACATATATATATATATATATATATATATATGTTAATATATATACTATTAATTCAGCTTTATATTCATAATATAGAACATATACAAAACAAATATATATTTATATATATATATATAGATAGATGTATAAAATATACACAACATATATATATGTATATACTATATACACGCACTATATATATATATATATATATATATATTATGTATACATCTAATATAATAAAAAAAAAAACATATATTCGATATATATATATATACACTATATATTACAACATGCTGTATATTATACTCTATCTATATATAGATGTGCAAGTCCATTGAAGGAAAGTGATGATCACCAGGGTTGTGTTGCGCGGTGTTCTGCATCAAGGTGGGGATGATCTTGGATGATCTGAACCCATGGGATGTCGATGGAAATTAGAATCTATAGTGGGATTTACCCTCTGGTTATTCAACATAGCTATGGAAAATCCACCATTTTTAATGGGAAAAACATCTATTTCTATGGGCCATGGCTGCCATGGCTATGTTAAATAAGCAAATGGTAACATGATTTACCCTCATACTGTAGATGGAAGAAATCTTGCACCAGTTTGTTGATGAATGTTGATGATTTATTCATTTGATTCCACTACAATACCAGTATTTGTAGTGCTTCATAGAAATCCCAATAATTAAAAACTGGTAACCTAACATCATTGCGAACTGGAAAATCACCATTTGGAATAGGTAAATCAACTGTTAGCCATTTTCAAGTTCGCAAACTGCAACAAATTACCAGAGGGTAACATGATTAACCATTCCAAAATTTGGAACGAAGAGGAAAAACAACTAGGTCCACACTAATTATCAACTTGTACAAAACTTATGTCAACTATTTTTGGCAAATGGTCAAATGGTGAATTAATATGATGTCATGACCTATACCCTGGGTTGCTACTCAAACGAGGAAAATCCCACCATTTTTTGCACTCGATGAGGCATCGATGACCGGAGGGATTCGGAAAAGACCAGAAACAATGGGACTATGTGAAACTCCAAACCAATGAGATTATATGAGATTTAGATCTTCAGTTTCCATTCATCATCATATATATATAATTTATAATTATATATATTTATATATTTATATATTGTTGTATTTATGTAACTATCTTATCCAATCTTATCCACTAAAGAGTTGTTTGATTTTCCCTTCTGGATCCAGTCACTTTTTCCCATCCCAGACTCCCAAACGAAATCGATTCATCAATCCCCATGAATCCATGCTGATGGCGTTGCCACCTACCAGCCCTGAACACAAAGACATTAAAAAACCTGTCAGTCAGAACCTGGTTAATAGTGATTAATAGTGGTTTATAGTGGTTATTAGTGATTAATACCTGATATAATGAATAATATATATGGTTGGTGGTTTTAACCATCTTGAAAAATATGAAAGTCAATGGGAAGGATGTATATGAAATGGAAAATAAAAAATGTTCCAAACCACCAAACAGCAAGCCACCAGCCATCAAACCAAGCGTTTCTGGCATTGTGGTAATTCATCACAATTTGTTGTCAGATTAATACCATGTTTGTGATATTGAGTCATAGGAAACATAGTTTGTTGGTACTGCCACGTTGTTTCTTACAAGTCCATGCTGTCTAAATCATATTCATGTTCTTGTTACCTACCCTCCGGTAATTTAACATAGCTATGGAAAAATAAACATGTTTAATAGGTAAATCATCTATAAATGGACCATGTTCCATAGCTATGTTAAACTACCGTCGAGTACAGGAACTCCCAAGTATTATTAAACATTTCATGATATATCCCCTTGTTGCCGGTAAGATCCCTTCAATGTTCACCCCTTATAAGCTTATGACCACCATAAACTTCCATAAACCTTAGTTAAGCCAAATGCATAATCAACCCCGCTAACACACTGCAGCACCAGCTTGTATAATCCCCATTCTCCATTATATCCCCATATGTCCCGATATTTGTTGGCTAAATCCCCACATGGTAATATATCCCCTTCAACTTCAACACATCCATTGAATCCTTATTGTCCATGGCCTCTGTGAATTATAAAAAAATATTTAATATGTTGACATTCTCTAATATCAATATATAATATATATATATATATATATATCTAACCATCATTATGCCAACGTTATCCTCCGGTTTGTTTTAACATAGCTAACTTAGGACAATTATCGCCTGTTTTTGTCGGGATTTATCCGGGTAAATCATCAGGGCACCGTTGATGGCGCAAATGCGATCCATGCTCTTGAAGGTGCCGCTGGGCATCTCCTGAGGTGCCGTGATTTTTTCCAACTCTGCAAGTTGTTGGACAACACAACTGTTGCACTAGGAAAACCTTGATGGAAACACAACTGGATGACTAACTTGAAGCAAGAAAACATGTGATTTCTATTGGAATCTAACCATATCTAACCATGAAAAGTTGAGATTTCACTAGGAAAAGTTGATGGATTTTTTTCGATGGAGCCATCATGGTGAACACAAGATGGATTTAACCATCAAAACGAGTGGTCCAACGTGTGGACATCATGAGGATATAATTGAGAAAATGATGATCCATACCCTTTGGTGATTTTATAACATAGCGAACTGGAGAATGACTAAATGAATCTAAATGATAGATGCTTTACCTATTCAACATGGTGATTATAAAGAGGGCTGTGTTAAGAATCCAGAGGGTAACATTGGCATAATAATGATTATATGATGATAAACACAAAATCATAGAAGCCATGGACTATTGAGATTCAATGGATATATTGAAAGGGACATATCAACAAATGTGGGGATTTAACCAGCAATTATAGGTATATTTGGGGATATATAGAATGATTATATAAAGAGTAAGGATTATACAAGGTGGTGCTCCAGTGTTTTAGCTAAGTTTCTATTTATATGACGGCTAGCGGTTGGATTTATGTTGCTGGAATAACTACTATCGTTACACACATTAATAGGGTAGCATAAAACAACTTAAAACTGGTGTGCAGTCCTGTGGGTATCAAGATCATAAAGTGAGGAACAAACCAGGTTCAACTATCAACACTTCAACACTCTGAAAATTAAGGCCAGTCAATGGATTGATTTCAAGGGCAGTTTACAAGAAACTATGTTTGTTTTTTACCCGAGAATATAGATGTCATGTACTGGCTATAAATATTGTACTAGAAGCATATGTATGAAACTTATGGTACATGACAATTAGAATCATTAGTTATCACGTATATACTTTACAAATTGATAACTCTGGCTGGATTCTTAGGATACCCAGGCAAAATCGTACGATATTCTTGAGATTTTGTCGCCAAAAGGGCCCTTTCAGTACCATCATACAGTTCGCGTATACAGTATTCTTCTTCAAAAATCCCAACACTGAGAGGAACACTCACAAAAAACTATTCCATTTCCTACAAATCCTCACCATTTCAGGTTGAAACCCAGCCCTGCCAGCCCCAGGTCACGGAAAAAAAAAACCGTGTATCGCTGCAAGTGGCTGATGCTGCTCCCCCTTCCAAGCCCTGACAGGATAACCCAGCGGAAAAAAACGTGGTTTCATCAACTAACATGGTGATCTGGTTGGTGGTTGACCTACCTCTCTGAAAAATCATGGAGTTCGGACCAGTTGGGATGATGACATGCCCAACTGAATGGAAAAATCATCCATAAAAAATAATGTTCCAAACCACCAACCAGTGATTATTAACCATTATTAACCATTATTAACCATTATTAACCATTATTAACCATTATTAACCATACTAAACCAATGTTCCAAAGCATCAACCAGATGGTGATTTCATATGGCGTTTAACCAACAAAAAAACATCGTGATTTCATGGGATTTATACCTGGTTGGTGGTATACCTACCCCTCTGAAAAGTATGATGGAGTGAGTAACAGTTGGGATGATGACATTCCCAACTGAATGGAAAATGTTCCAAAGCACCAACCAGTTTTTTGGATTTATGGTGTAGTTAGACAGGCTTATGAATCAACTTATCTGATCCATGAAATAAACAGCCACCACATGGAAATTTATCTGGCGGAACATCTGGCAGAGTTTCCGGCATCCCCAAGATCCCAACGAGGATCATCTAACCATTGATACATATTGATACCATTGCTCCGAACTGAGATCACTGAGATCATCACTTTTGGAAGCTACCAGCCATTTAAACGGCAACTGGAAAAGGTAAGCGGTCCGACCCACCATAGCTTCCAGATGGCTCCAGTCTAGGTGCCAATGTGCGTGTTGCGCAGTGTTAGGGCGCTTGACTATGTAAAATGCAGCCGCATAAAAGTGTGGACTATGGACTATATTGACCTTCACCTAAGAGGGCCTCATCGTCTCTGGTTCAACATCTAGATCTAGAGGCTGAAAACTGTCATTGGGTGCAAGCCACAGAGATCGATCAACATATAAGTGTTTGTGTTTTTTCAAAGAATTTTAAGTGAAACATCAACAAAAAACCATTGGAACCTATTCTTACTGGTGCTTAGGGAATTTTCGGGAATGATCCATTTATATCCATTTCATCACTAGTAAAAATCCCAGCAACCCCCCATCCATTCCCTGCGTAAAACGCACCAGTAAGAATTGAACATCAACCAAAATCTACCCTCTGGTAAACAAACATAGCTATTGAACATGGCCATTTATAGTGGATCTTCCCATTTAAAATGGTGGGATTTTTCCATAGTTTTTTGTTAACGTTTACCAGGCCGGGTAGGTGCCATCAACGATCAAACTCTCTGGATGCCAGACGAGACGATTACTGGTTGAGGTCTTCCCGGAAAGTTCATCAATCTTACCCTGCAAAAAGTTGGCTCGATGATGCTCGATGAAAGGCACGGGATATGGCCCCCCCAGTCATGTTTCTTGGTTTATAAACCGTTGTAACTCCCATGAATACTAGATTTTTGTTGATGTTCAAAAAATTAACTGGTGCGTTTTACGCAGGGTTGCTGGATGGGTTGCTGGGGGTTGCTGGGACTATTACTAGTGATGAAATGGATCATTCCCGAAAATTCCCTACGTAAAACGCACCAGTAAGAAAAGTTAACTGCTTGGTGGTTGACCTACACCTCTGAAGCATATAAGTCAAATGGGAGTATGAAATTCCCAGCTGAAAGTAACGTCATAAAATTCATGTTCCAAACCACCAACCAGTTAAATTGTTAGCTGGTTAGGTTAGTAGATAGTCCTATCTATAGCAAACATATTGAAGGATTAAATTAGACTACCAAGGTTGACCTAGTCACCTCCTATAGTCGAGAAACATAGTATTTGACATGTTTTAAACATGTTCGAAAAGCTGCTTAGCAAGAGTGGTGATTGAACCAAGAAACATGGTGTAACCATGGGCTGTTCTCCAGTACAGTAATCAAACTGGCGTGTTGGAAAAAAGAAATGGATGATTTTCCTACTCAAACCTCCATATATATTTACATATCTAAGTATATGTATAATTACATAATATGGGCCCCCATTCCCAATCACATGCTGTTGCAACTCTGCATGCCGTTGGGAAGATCAACAAAGGTATTAGGGAATATTAAAATCCCACCCCCGTTAAACCTTACATTCAATTGGGAAGATCTTCAATAAGGGTTTCATTATCCCACCCCCGTTAAACTTCTACATTCATTGAGGATCTTCAATACATGTTTATATAATTCTCCCACCCCCGTTAAACTTCTACATTCATTGAGGATCTTCAATACATGTTTATATAATTCTCCCACCCCCGTTAAACTTCTACATTCATTGAAGATCTTCAATAAGGGTTTAATTCTCCCACCCCGTTAAACTCCTACATTCATTGAAGATATTCAACGAGGATTTGATGATGATGATGATGATGATAATGATGATGATGATGATGATGCTGGTGATGATGATGATGATGATGATGCTGGTAGTGATGATGATGATGATGATGGTGATGATGAGGATGATGATGCTGGTGGTGATGATGATGATGATGCTGGTGGTGATGATGATGATGATGATGATGATGACGCGTTGCCTGTCGTGGTTGCGGTTCCGGGCAAGGCTCAGGCATTTGCCCTATATATATATATATATATATATACCCTCTGGTAACCATTCACATGGCTTTTCCCGGAACATTCCCCAAGAAATTTCTGGAGATTTTGTTGCCATCATCGTTTTCCGGGGAAACTCCCCACCTTGATGACCAACCCCATTGTGGCAGCGCCAGGGGTAGTCTTCTCGATCCTGAATCCAGCCTCAGTGAATAATGTCAAGTTAGGATTAATAATCCCCGCGGTATTAATCAACCCCCTCTGCCCCCTAAAAAAAAATGAAATTTAAAAAAAGGTGGTCCCCCAGGATTAATAAACCGTTTGGCTGGGACATGATTAATCACCCTCCTTTGCTGAAATCCATTTTTTATCCAACAATTTTTATTTTCAATTCTATTTATTTCCAATTGTTTTTTACTTCTTTTTTTATCATCATTGTTATACTTAAGGTTTGAGTTGATCATTGAAAATTTCAAAAAACAACTATTCCCCAAATGATCGATTTCTAATAAAAATCTTTATAAAAATCATCAGTTTGGATTCGGATAGCTCCCAAAGGGTACCCCCCATGAGCCCATGTCCCCCATTAATAATAACCACGGTTTGCCCCTTATTAATCAACCACTTTTCTGATCCATGAGATTTTAACAAATCCAATAGAATTCTATTCAGATCTAATTGACTCAAGCCATATCCAATTTTTTATCGTTCAGAGTTGCTTATTATTAAGGGGAGGTCAAGGACATGACCTACAAGGTAGAGTTCTGACCTTCTGGGGGGGAGGGTTGATTAATCCGATGTTGGCATTAAACATGAACTGAGTTAGTGTGGGCATACATATAACATAACATTACGTTACGTTACGTTACGTTACACTACACTACATTACGTTACATTACATTACGTTACATTACATTGCATAATTACGTACATATACACCAGTACCATGGCCATGATGATGATGCACCTGTGCTCATAGCCACTGCTACTTAGATCTACTTAGCCCACGCTGGGATGTCATAGTTGCTATTCATCGAATCACCAAACAAGTTCCTGTGCAGATGGTATTTTGCTGTTGCACGTTCGGCGATGTAGTTTTTTCTTTCAAGCAGAACTGCTTGGAGAAAAAAAAATGCATAACATACTATAACATTACATTACATAAACATAACATAACATAACCACTTCCTTTGGCATCCAGGCATGATTTGACAACCAGCACTTGACGAAGTGAAGAACCATCCCGATAGGCTATGCTATACCACCGACCCAAGCATAAACTCCAATACCCCAACTATGGGGATGATTAATGCTTGGGTTTACCTATTGCAAACAAATGGCTGTGTCTCAAAATGTTGCAAAAAATCCAAAGGTTGCATATTAAACTTCTGAAAATGGTGAAGCCTACTACTAGAATTCAGGGCACCCAAACATTGCAACAAAAAACTCGTTTGGTTTCAGTTACCACATAGCAGTTGCTGGGACGTCTCATCTTAGTGTCTCCTTGCCAGTGATGTGAGGCGGGCCTAGCCCTTTTTGGTCATCCATCTGGCGCTGGCGAAAAATCCCCATGATTTATCTGTGGGACCCTGCAGCACAAAGGGAGCATGTGTGAACTGCCAAGTTGCCTTCTTCCCAGCTTTTTCCAAAACAATCTCCTGTTAGAAGGGGTCTGATGGAATCCCTATTTGGCGCTTAATCAGGTTCATATCAAACTAAGGGGTGGGCCACAAGGAATACAAGGTGGTGCTCCAGCTCGTTAGCCGAGTTGGTTTGTAACCAATATGGTTAGGGTTTTTGGATGTTTATGGTAGATGTGCATGTATATAATTGTGAATATACACACACATAATTTATACATTCATATATGTAACATACATAAATATTGTGTATATATATATATATATGTGTATTTGGTTGGCTGCACATAGAAGCGGGCAATTCTTTATGTGTATATAGATGTGTATATATATATATAATATCAAACTAGTAACGTTTGTCGCATTTTTGTTGACTCAAAGACCGGATGTGTTCATATCCATGACTGAATATCATAAACATCGTGTTTTTGTTTACCATTTAGATCATGTAGATACGGTTTGTTTTGGGTAATCATGTGGGTCAAAACTAAGGAACAAAATTGATTCAAATGGGCCATGTTTGGAAACAAATTACATATGGTCATGGTTCATCGAGAAGATCGTGATGGATGCAGTGGAGTTGAGTTGGTGTAAACTCCTACTGGAAAAATCATCTGTAGACCTTGATTGTCCAACACAATGGACTAGATTTACAGAAGCTAAAGAACTAGATTTGTTTAGTTTGTTCACAAAGTTCTTGGCCGTTGGCCCGAACATTTGTTCCATGGGTGCAAATTTCACTCATGTTTTAGGAGAAAACATGGCAACAATTGGTCAACTTGCATCAGACTTGGCTGGATGGACCAGCGAAATCCTGCTCCAGTTACATGATAGAAATCCCATTCAAATCCTATGATTTAATTACAGTGTTTTATAGTTCCCAAGAGTTACCCTCTGGTAATTACTAAAAGTTTGCTATTGAAAATGGCCATAGAAATAGTTGCTTTAGCCAGCTATAAAATGGTAATGGCCACCATAGTTTTTTGTATGTTTACCAGAGGGTACCCTGCCTGATGCAGGATTTCGCAACTGCCATCCACAGTATCAGCTGGCAGCTCAGTTACCTTCATGGCGGGCCGTTGAAACATGAGTTCCAGCTGGTCGCTCTCCGTCACCATCTTGGCCAGCTGGGAGGCCTTCCTGGGTGTCAAATGTGGCAAATGTGGCAAGTGGCGCCATGCAAATGAACAGAAATGGGTGATTTCATGGTTAAAACCGGTGAAAACATCATTTTCACCATATTGACTTAGAAACATGGTGCTGGATTGATTTCGGAAAAAAAAAACATGAATAGAAATGAAGAAAACTAATAGAGATATTGAAAATTTATCTATCTATATAGTGGTACCATTTTTTAAAAAATATCCAAGAAACATGGTAGATGTTTAGATATATCCAACACATTACAATATCCCAATAGTAGAATATTATCCCAATTCTACAATATTATCCCAATACTAAAAAGATTCCGCAGAATCTAGTAGCCCAACCACGCACCACGGCTGCGGTCAGCAGCCTTTTCCCTGGGCAAATGCGATCTTGAGCCAAACAGTTGGCCATGGTATACATTTGTAGACCTGGACCACTGGATGTTTGGCATATGATTGAATTAGTTAAAACAAGTGGACATGTATTAATGTCAGTACGGGCAAACTGGATTCCAGGGTCAATGTACTTCAACATGACCTCATACAATAGTTTTGAATTCCAGTCTACATTGATTGCTATCGCACTTGTTGGTGATACTACATTGCACTACACTGCACTACGTGAGGAAGCATATTACTCGTAATCTTTCTTCCTACTACAATTTTATCCCAATAGTACAATATTGTCCCAACAATACAGTATTATCCCAATAGTACATTGTTATCTTTGCAATATATTGATCTACTCCAGGGTGCCTCTCTTCGGGATGATGTTGCAAATAGACTCCCACAGAGTTGTGTGAATAAAGAAGAGTGGGAAGGGTGGTTGTATATTACACGGTTTCATATAAACCAAATATGTGTTTATTCATTTATTTAACAACAGCTATTTCAAGTGCTTAACTTACTAACAATTTATTAAGTTATATATATATACACATATGTATAACCCACTACAAGTACTCTGCTAAGCGTCGCTGAAGCACCATTCACCTTGACTAGCCGATCGTAGGGCTTCACATTCCTTGGCGACAAGGTGACAGGAAAGGCATCATGGGAAATCCAACCAAATTTGATGGTTGCAATGTGGGGCCAAAATAGCGAAGTTGGTTTATAACTAGATAGCGAAGTTGGTTTATAACTACAATAAGTAGGGTTGATTAGGGGGATATATCTATATTTAGATTATGTTTGATGGGGTTATAAATTATATATAAACCAACAAACATATGTAAAGTATTGACGGCCCGACCATGTACGATATGTCTCCATGATTTCCTATTACAATCATGAATCATGCTGCAATGTCAATCAACGGGACTGCCTGGATATTGGGGATCCAGAGAGTGTCAGGAACGCCTCCCTCGCCACCACAAACTTGGGGCCAACAATGAGCAAAAGACAGCCCGAACGACATCATGAAAGCGCTGCTCCCACGTCTCCCAGCTTTTGTAATGTTAAGTTCATATTAATAAGCCGCCCGTATCAATCAACACCCACGGTCCAAAAAAATGTTGCCAATACTAAGTTACTACGAGTACTTTGGGTTGGTCCCCCCTATTAATCAACATGGGTGGTCACCCCCTATTTAAAACACCCTTCTGGAAAATCCTTTTTTTTTTGCGCTGAGTTCTCGTGATTTGGCTCTGATGTTTCTGACCATGGTTCTGGTGCTGGCTTGAAAGGGATGCAAGATACAAATGGTTCAGGAAAGGAGATGTATTGCGCTGAGTCAATGGAGGAGATGTCTTATAGTTATGTGAATATAGTGTGTATATATATACTATATAATTGAATATAGATGTATTCAAGAGATTCAAGGCAGATAATCCCCAAATCTAGGAAAATCCAAAATTTCTGATTGAAAAACATGCATGTTCCTTATTACCTTCTTATTCAAGAACTGCATTTTGAGAAGCTCATAAAGGGGTACCCCTTTAGGTGGGTTGCTCCCCTCAATAATGTGCAACCGTGCAACCCCAAATAAACACCAATCAGCCCCCGGCCGAAAATCTCACCCCATTGGGAGGGAGGTTGCCACCGAAAAGATAAATCTCGACCCATTGGCAGCTTGGTTGTCTTTTTTATCTTCACAAGCCCGAGTTTTTTAATTGGGGGGACTCTTATCTTCACAAGCCCGAGTTTTTTTTAATTAGGGGGACTCTTGTCTTCACAAGCCCGAGTTTTTTTTAATTAGGGGGACTCTTATCTTCTAGGGGGGGTGGTTACTAATACGAACTTGGCATTCGGTTGAACGTCTGGAGGCTTGAGGTGTGGAGTCAAGCCGAGCCAAGGGTGCCATATCGCGCCTGCTTTAATGTCATTATTTCTACTGTCACAAAATGCCGCGATGTCTACAAAAAACCAAAGGGATCATGGAGTATTGTCACCATCCCGAAATAAATGATCCGTTCTACAAGTAGATCAAGTAGTGACGTCGGCCGTTGACGTTGTTGCAATTCGCCCAAATGTGGCTTTTATGGCCCAATTTATTGGGGTTAAGTCCCTGATTCTCAGATGAACGGGATAGGCAAAGTTGGTAAAGTGGGGTCAAAAATAGATATCAAGAGTTGGATGGGATAAGATAAACTAAGAAAAACCAACATAAACCAAATCTTGATATATTCATCTGTAGATATTGGATGACATAAAACAACAAACATAACTGGGGGAGTCCGGAGTCCTGTGAGAACCCTGGTGAATCAACGATTCACCGAGGTCGGTGGGCATAGATGTAGAGCCATGGGGAAACCTTAGGAATATGATCTGCAAATGCAAGGTAAACTCATGTAAACTCCACATAGAATGTTAGTTTATGTTAGTTTACAATTTACATTCGAGGGTTTATATCGAACTTAGGTCAGATGTATGATTCAACCCACGACTTTGAAGAGGAACAAACAACATCAAAGAACTATAGACTATAAATGGACATTAATGGAGGATTGACCAGGATTGACAATAATGTGACTACAAGACGGAAAGCAAACTGTTCAGGGCCACCCCAGCCCAGTTAGGATGAGCCATTCCGGCTGGAAGTGTACGTTTCCCAGTGTCAAACGCACAAACATAAACATGGAGCTTTATCTGAAACTAACATTCCATAAATGCTAGGTCAACTGGTAAACTCCACATAAATGCACAAACAATAAGTGGCTTTATCTGAAATTATTGGATATACGATGGTATACAGTATACAGTATATATATCCCCCTGTGAATTCCATGTGTAACTTGGGAGCCGAGCTTTGTAACCATAAATGTAGTATCAGGTTTTTTTTGGCCTCTACAAAGTTGAAACAGGGGGCCCATCATAGAATGTAAAACTTACAAAGCTCGAGACCCAGGTTGCTCTATGACAGGTGTTTTTTTCACAACATA
>Ga0126342_10011788_pt1 | contig 15604 bp, 12 predicted proteins | sample Cyp1metagenome_FD_92528 | JGI IMG/M metagenome (GOLD analysis project Ga0126342, IMG submission 92528) | Coral microbial communities from Lord Howe Island, Old Settlement Bay, Australia - Cyphastrea 1 metagenome | ecosystem: Host-associated > Invertebrates > Cnidaria > Coral ...
AACAAAACATTGCAATTCCTATGCGTTTTACTAAAAAGGCACGACTTTTCAAATCAAGTGCTCCCCAGCTATTTACGATGATTTCCAAATTTTAGGCACGACTTTAGCATTCCACTGTATGGTATATTGTTATAGACATATATGGGGATACCATATATCATTACAATAGCTATATAATTTAGCTATATAATGCAGCTATATAATCTGAATCAATCTGATTTATATGTGATTTCTCATGATATCAATGATATCCCCAAATCATTGGAAGTCCTACTGAGATGGTGATGTAATGGGGATACAATAACATTAAATTATATGGCTATTCATTGCTTTTTCTAGAAAGATCCAGTGGCAGCTTGCTTGACAGATCTTTAAAAAACTCATCACCTTTCACAGATGGCGCCAAAGCTTGGCCCAAGATTTTTTTTTTAAAGAACGGGCTTCAAAATCAAACAAGGCAGCCACAAGAATCGAGAGTTGCCGAGGTTTCAACATCGGAACGCAAAGGTTGTCAATCGTGACCACATGGACGCTGAAGGAAAAAGACGCATGAGAGTCTGCGCTTCTTGTCTTGGAAAAACCAAATTCTTTCAGAAATTAAGGTTTTTGCATGTCTAAATCAAACAAAATGGTGTACGTCCACGGCCCTTTCGCGGCGGCGATCCCTTGTTTCTGGATGCTCATCCCCAGTAAATAAAATATCTTGAAATTGATCCATGAGCCATATGACGAAACTAAAATCCTTTCAACATTAAGCGGGGATCTGTTCGGATTTATGTGAGCACACGACACACACACACACTTGCTCAGAACCATCATTGCGAATTCTGATGTGGAATGCATCGTACGTGCAAAAACGCTTCACTTAACCTGACAGGAGAGATTTGGTGGTCAGAGGCGAAAACCCTTGCGAAGCTAATCTTTCTACGTCCTTGCTAGATGTAACAGTTTTATCTGAGCCAAATCGTGGTCTTCCATTTGTTCGGCAAGGTGGTTCTTGGGTTAGCCACGTCCCATTGCAGAAAATTTGACATGAAAATGAAGCAGGTACGTCGATGAGCGTCCTCATCGATATCACAGGCAATTGATGAGTGTCTTTGTTAGTGCCGGTCTCATCAGTGCCCCCGGCACCCCCTGCAGAGTGTTAGAAGTTTTACATCTATTCAGATGTTACACACACACAATGCTGACACAATCTTATCTATAGATGGCCAGTCTCATTTGTCTCTAATTGGTCGCGCGCCGCCGCGCCTCGTCGAAAGACTGCCGTGGCAATGCGGGGGAAAGCCATGGTGAAAGCCATGGCCGGAAAGCGGGAAAGCGCCTGTCCCTAATGACTAACTTGTCCATCAGATATCTTGAGATGATTGATCTGGGAAAATTATAATAATTCACTAAATCAATGTCAATTGATGATCATTAACATCCATTACCATCCATTTATATCTGGGCAAATTACAAAAATTCACTAACTTGAGATATCGCCATAATTTGCCCAGATTGATGCTTGTTTATAGGAAAAATATGGTGAAGAGGAAACCAGACCCCATCCACTTCAGGATGCCAAACTCGAGAAATCGTCAACATCGCTTCTGCATGCCTGGTGCAAGTAAAAAAGATGAAGTTCAGTGTTGGGCTTTTGTCCATGGGTCCTACAGGTTGAAATGACATTCCCAGTATTGACAGAATGGCAGAAGCAGTTCAATGAAGCAGGGTCGGCAAAAATTAGAAGCTCTCAGATAACAAACAATCTTCGCAGGGACGTAGGTTTTTAATGTTTTTTTTGAATCCAATCATCAAGCCCCATCTTGAGGACAGCATGTCGTCACATCTCGTCAAGCCCCATGTAGTCAAGGATGGCTGGTGACACAACGGCATCACTGGAGTCATCTGGATGCGATGCATGTTGTTCATGTCTAGAATTACGCGTCTATTCATATATTATCATCTGCTGTATGTATACATTTCTATATATATATGCATGTCATATAATTATATATATGTACGTATATATATAATTGTATAATTAAATGCACATTTCTGATTATTTCTGTATATTGCATTTGAACGATTCAGGAAACACACTTTCAGGGAACCACTCTTTAAAAATCTCGAACAAAAAAATGGTCGAATAGTCAATCCCATGGGGTCAGCTGTTTTGCTCCCGGCGCCGCCGCGGCAGCCATGCATCGTGGAGTACCTGCACAGCAAGTTTCTCTTGGCAAGTCATACATCCACAAGCCTGGTTGACTGGATCCTTTGTTGCAATCTCAAGGTATCTCAAGTGCCTGCGCCCTTTTTTTCTTGGAGCTTGCAACATGGAGCAGTTGAGTGGAATATGTCAAATAGGAGTTTGGGCAAACTATAAAAAACATTTGCAGATGTATGCATTGAAATTTGGTGCATATGTGACAGGGAACGGACTTCTGGAGTAGGTCATGTTTACTTCCATCAATGTCACTTTCGCTGGAGTTCCAGAATTGTCTTCTGTGTTGTCTCTGTAGCTTTGACAGACTTTGCGCGGAGCAGATGTTAAATAATTTGTGAATGCGTGCAGCTTGTCTAGAGACTCTGCGACGCACAGGATTTAAAAAGCGGGAGACTCTAGACACAATGTTTTCCAATTCCTTCTCCAGAGCATCCACATGTCCAAGCCCAAGTTCGCTGCTACAGAACACCAACAACTCACAACAATGGAGCAAGATCGTAAAGCGCGTGATTCGAAGAATCTCGTTCAAGTCCGTTCAAGTCGGACCATTTCCACTGAGCAGCATTTGGGTGGCAATCTTCTCCAAGCATCCATGTCCGATGAATTGCTCCATTCGCCTCACTTGCAGGTTCCCAGCAAAAAAGAAAAATCTGGAGATTCTTGATTTCCACGTGTCTTGTAGATCTTCGTGAATGCGATTCTACCTGCAAGTTCCGGAATGGCTGGAGAGCTCATGACCGTAGGACAGAATCAACTAACACGCTTTTTCTTTCCAATTACTTTTGCTGTCCGATTCTTTCTTCTGAGGCGCACTTTCGATCGATTTCCTTGGGCGCGGATCTTTCGATCCATTTTGGCCAGTCCCTGCATTTTTCTGCTCAACTGATGGAAATGGGTCGATGGCATGGGCGGCTTAAGGCCGGAATTGACAAAGCGGTGCACATGGAAACTTCGATCCAACGTTTCCCCCAACGTTTCCCGAAAGACTTCCTTGCCAGCCGGTCCATGTTGAGCAAGAACATGACCGTGTAGCTGCTTCAAGGGCAATGTGGACGGCACCAGGGGGAACTCCGTCGTCAGCCTTTCCGCTTCCTCTACCAAACACATATCCAATCTTTTCAAGTCTGGAAATGCGAATTTGGCAATGGATAATTTCAGATGGCCATCTGGGACCGTAACATTTTTTTCTTGTGTGAGAAGAGATCCAGAAAAAATGCAAACAACCCGCACGATCCGAAACCGACGTGACAATGAAGGATCTGCGAAAAATGGTGATTCCCAGGCAGATTCGCTTTGAATGTCGGTTGATGGGCGCTCTCTCGCCCGTCTTGCTATGTGTGATCCAAGTTTATGCAACCGTTTTTGCTGCGCCATATATCCAAAAATCACAATTGCTGCCAGAATTGACACATGGGTTCGCGAGACGTGCTTTACGTCATCCCCGGGTGACTTGGAAGGCTTATTTAGTTCAGTCAGCAAGACATCTGCAAAGTGCTGAGTTTTTAGCAACCCTTCCCGCAAGTCTTTCTGGGCAGCTGGTCCACGTTGAGCCCGAACATTCTTGAGTAGATGCTGCAAGGGCGATGTAGACGGCATCAGGGGGAAGTTGCGGAGTTCTAAGCATATTTCCAAGAAAAAATCAGAAGATTGCACAACTGTCTGCCCCAACTTTAACCTCCGCTCCGCCAAACAGCACACAAGGAATTCCACATCCAATCCTTTCAACTCTGGAAATGCGAACTTGGCCACCCGAGCTGCTTCTTGAAGGTGACTTTTATACAATTGTCTGAGTTGTTCGATAAACTTTGAGTCATAAAGGGAAGCGTCCCCAAAGCGTTCCTGAATTGCTACGTCTACCTTGAGCCCATGAGAAAGGAACTTCGCAGCTTTTCCAACTTCGCTTGAGTCGCTGAGAGGCACGAAATCTTCCTCTATTGTGAGCCAGTGACAGAGATCCAAGAATTCCCGCTCGGAACAAGAGGAATTGGTATGGATTGCAATGTCGATGTCAGAACCATACTCATTGTGCACCTCTCGCAAAACTGAGCCATGCAAGCCAACGCTGCAATTTGGCCATATCTGCTTTGCGTGCTTTTCAATCAAAGGGAGAATGACTTTGATTCGGCTTTCCCAGTCATCTGGCCTTAGGCTCTTTGCAAATTTATTGAACCGTTCGTTTCGAAGCATGCATCACATCTTTCAGCCGTTTTACTCGCTCAGCTTCCCCAGGAACATTGTCTTTCTTTCCTCGACAGTCCAGTGGAAGGATTTCTTGGCAATTCAACTTTGTTCTACCCTGACCCTGGGATGAGGATCCACTCCCAGAGAAGTAGAAATTTCCCAGACACAAAGTGGTGGCAGCCAAACAAGGATACACAGAGACGTTGCCTCCTCCACTCATCACATAGCGCGTCTTCAAATTGTGTCTAGCGTGCCTCATTCTCAAGCCCGGCCAAGTATGCAGAGAAGCCCTGCCAACAATCAAACATGGCTGGGCCTGCACACAAGTTTGCAGACTGGAAGCAACAACTGCGAAGGTTCTGCTGTCATGCGGGGCTGAAGTCTACATTTGCTCAAGATGAGGGCTCACTTGCAACGACAATTGTACTGCAGCTAGAAAATTGTGCTGCAACCACATGGAAGGCGAAGAACTATATGCCCTGTCCTTTTCCATGTGTCAAACACTTCAGGCTTTTGTAAGATGGCTGCGATCAACTCAGGGTTTTTGTCGTTGTCGGGATGGTGCATGTCCAAACAGCCATCAGTCACCCACCTTCAGTGCCAAGTTTCTGCTTGGCTCGGCCTGGCCAACGGCATAGCAAAGCTAGGAAATGGCTTGATATTGCGACCACACATGGCTAGAAAGCCTAAGAGCTGGCTAGGAATTGGCAGGAAATGGTACAGTATACTCTTGTCTCCAAATCTCAAACTGTCCACCTGAAGTGAAACATCACAGCATCACGTGTTACAGATGTCGGATTCCAACAACACGCGATCCAACTTCCTACCTGATTTCCATCATATATATATATATATTAGGGTTTCAAATGGCATCCCCTTACCCTCAGTGCCTCCAGGATCACCTGGCGTGTCATCTCAATCATCAAAAATGGGAACTCCATGGAACTCCGCTGTCATGTTTTATTAGCTCTCTTCCAGCCTTTGAAATGAAAACAACCGTGACATCCAAGAAAACTACGGACAGGGATCATGCCGACTTTTATAAGATTTTTATAGATTTTTAGTGTCTTGACGGTCTTGACGCATCAACCATTGCCAACTTTTATAAGTCATTCTCCGGGTTGTGGGTCACCTTCAGACTTGAAGCGCCGAGCTTTAACATTTACGATATTTCAATACAAATCCTGCCACCATCCATTGTTCCAACGTCAATTTTGGGACTGGCGGACTCTTCGCTTTCCCCAAGCTCCGCGAGAATCTCCTCACCAAGGCTCGGTGCAAATGATCTTCAGATGCCATATTTCCCTACCGGTGTTTCCACATCAACTGCCGACCTTGCTAAAATCCACAAGCTAAGGGGCTGCACGGTCCATTCTGAAGTTGCAAGACTTTAGACACATCATGGCTCTGTCCTTCTCTTCCGCTTCCAGGTTCTCTTTCTTCACCTGCCAACACTGGGCGCGACTTCCGTAAAGAATCGAGGAAACAAAATCAGGATTAACTTGGAAAATCCAAGTTGAAGTGATGTGATTATTTCTGAATCTTTCACAGGTCTTCCAGATTAAAAATAGTTGATGCATCTGACCTGGGGCCGCGTTGGATCCTCTGGTAGATCAATTCAAGAACATAGGATAATCATGTAGGAGAATGACGTGGATGGTTGTGGGGATAATTATGGGGATGAATCTGGGGACAATGGGATTTAAACCAACCACTTTCAGCTAGCACGCCTGACAATGGACAAGCTTCACATGAGTGGATGCAGTATGTTAGCAAGATGTGGGCAACAGTCAATCATTGAGGCCAGGAGAACCACATGTTGATCATGTTCAGTACAGTAGTGATGTCAACTCTGGATTCAAATCTGACTCTACAATTGGGAGGGTCTATCCCTGAAATAGTGTTCCAAATTACTGTTCAAATTGGCAACCGCCCACCCTTTCCAGAAACTGAAGGCTTTCGCAAAATCCTGGGTTTTTGCATTAGAGATGATTTCAAAAACTGATCACATAATTTAAATCAACATGAATATGTTTCGCAATAAATGCCACTAATCCCGTATTCTCCCATAAAGACCATATGGAGGTTTCCTAAAATGGTGGTCCATTTATAGATGGAATTGTCCATGAAATAAACCATCCAGCTATTGGGATATCCCCATTGATGGTATCAAAACCCATTTTTCGAGTCAGGCGTGTTAAATCGAGTCCGATTGAGATACAGTAAACATATCCTGTATATATATATATATATATATTATATCATTATATGCATATGTATTATATTATATATATATATATTAGATATATGTATTATATTAATACATATATATATATATATATATATTAATATATATATATATGTATATATGTATTAGATTAATACATCTATATATATATATGTATTATATATATTATATTAAATATAATATATATATATATATATAATGTCATCCTGAAGTAGGACTGATTATCTCATTTGAGTCATTTGTAAAAAAAAACTACCAAACACATATTTAAAGTTTCATCCTGATTTTGGTCAAAAAGCTTCACTAAAATGAGGAGAGGATTGAAACATCCTCCGCTCGATTTGCCGCTCGATTTGCCGCTATTTTAGCATTGGATCAAATTCTGTTTTTTCTGCATCTTGTCAGGGGTTGTTATATATTGCATACATGAATATGATATGTATATGGTGATCTGATACATTCTTATACCCAGAATGTAGCTCATGATTTATGCTACAAGGCTACAAGGCTTTTTGCAAGAAAAGGAAAGGAACACATGTCACATGTTCGACTGGGCCTGAGAAAAGACCAAAATTTCCTCAGCTGAAAACACAACCATATAATCATATAGAATCATATAATATTAAATTTAAATATGTGCAATAGTGCAATGGTAGATGGTATTTCTGGTTTTTGGTCATGTGTCATCCATAAGAGCTATCCGAATCCAATGGCTATACAAATCCCTATGAATTGGCGGAATGACCATTACCCTTTGTGGGAAAACAAGGTCAAAACATTGCCCATATGTTAAATTATCATGAAAATTGGTAGTCCTTGTCTTCTCTTGGCAAAATGCTGGGTTATCATTCATCACATAGTGAATCATACTGATATGGACCACATGGATGTGTTGTGCATTCAGGGATCAATTAAATTGGATGCAGCACCGATTCTGCCCTGCCTGCACTTTCACCTTTTGGGAAATCAACGCCTGCAAGGCGAAAATTCATCCAGAATTCGTTCTCGCGAAAGCTCAAACTGCAAAGCTGTTGAAAAGCATTTTGAAACGCATGTCTTCAACTTGTTCCCCCATTTTTTCCACCATTCCTTCCACGAAAGTTCCCGTCTCCTCACCTGATGTCCAGCCATCCCAGCTGTCCATGTGGGTACCTTCCATCCTCTCATGGCCGCGCTCAGCGCGGGCAGGCGCTCGTTAAAGCGGGCACCCACAAGACCTGGTGCCATGGTGGACCGTGTGGCAAGGGCCGGGACCTTTATTCGGAGCAGTTTGGGTTTGCTGTTGGAAAAAGGCGTTGATATGTGAGATGTTTGTTTTACATGGATTTATGGTGATTGATGTCCTGTTGGTATCTATATAAAGTGGTTGACATGGAAAAGAATTGTGAAAACATGGGATGGGTTCAATTTGCAAGTGCAGGTGGCAAGTAGCCCTTCTGAGACTTGGCCGCGTTCATCTTCGGCCCATGGCCACTTCCTAAAACAGAGCCCACCAACGAACAAGGCCCAGCCTATGCGTCTCAACTGCTCCAGTGAGCGCTTCTTCTTCACAGCTTCCGGGGCCAGGGACGTGTCCTGGATAAAGTCCCCCCAACACCTCGCAGCCAGGTGCCATCAGACTGCCGCAGCTCGATGCTTGTTTCAACATGTCATGGAAAACGTCATACCCACTTTCTGATACAAGAAACTTCGGCAGCTCTCTGGAGCTAAGTCTGAATCATGTCCAATCATGTCTGGATACAAGGATTGCCGAAAAAGCAGGTGTTCCTAGGATCCACAAAAATGCATGTTGAGTGGATCAGCAGCTCGGTGAAAACATGGATCTTACTCTATCTCGTACATTGGGACATCTAACGTAGTTCATCATCTACAACTGGGCTATGCTCGATGGCCATGAAGGATTTCCAAAGGGTATCATGTGTAGCTGCTGAAAGCTATAAACATATTCTAAAAAATCCCATTCATTCCCCATTCATTCGTTGGTTAAATCACCATTTTCCCCTGCTTTCCCGAATGGTGTTTCTATCTTTCATCAGGCTGCAACCATGGCGCTGTCCCTCAGTTCCTGCGGAAAAAAGCACCGTGGCTTTCCCCCGAAGCTGCTCGCTGCCGTGAATCTTGGCATGGGACACCTGGGAATCACTGGAGGTTTAAAAAAAACCAACGGGGAATATCTGCAGGAGCGCTATGGGAATTTCTGAAAATGGTGTCTGACTGTAAAATTCTGTATACCTCCCAATTTATCGTGATTTTTCGAAGGAGAATGATGAGAATCCAGATGAAAAAACGGGGTTCCCTATTTTCAGACAAACCCATGAGACCAAAAAAAATTGGTGCCAAAACCCATGGTTTTCCTGCATGTTTTTTCCTTTAAACATCCTGAAAAACTAATCCGTTGAGAGGAACCAGATGCCCCTGGCACGCCAAATCCACTTTTCAACTGACTTGTTATGGAGAATCAAAAACAAACCGGAGTATGGATCTTGAATGAAAGATCATGAAACCATACAGAAACCTAAATGTCGACTGAAATGATTTTCAGGAGTGATCTGAATATATTTTTAGCGATTCAATCATTGCAGTGAACATCGGAAGGTCGGGATTGAATCCCATGTTGGAAACATGTCGAAACCGGGTGGGTATTTTTTAATACGAAAAAACCCGACTTCCAACGAGTGGATTCTCTGATCATTATCTTCCCTGGTTCTTTTCCAAACATATCTTTGGGAGAGTTGTCAATCCCACATATCTTGGATCATGGTGATCCTGCCCGCCACGCACCTGGAAAAGTTTCATGGCCTCGCAATAGCTGACTTTGCTGGCTTGATGGTTGATGGAACTTTAGATGTCGATCAGCTAGAATCAACCATCGACTACCATCATTTTGATCGATCACTATCATAATAGAATGGTTGGTCCCGTGAAAGATGAAAAATAATCCAGTTTTAACTATCATCAATTCAAACATCCAATTTCATGATAATATTCAGACCTATCATATGACCAACTTCTCCTTCTTCTTCTTGCGTGCCATAGGTATGGTTTGTGAAACTGACATGGAAAAAAACGGGTGCCATACATTCTCAACTATCATCATAAAATTCATGGACGTTCGGATTTCTCTGAACATAGGGTACCCCTGGCGAATCACTATTTTCCTTCCTAACACTGTTCTCTTTGAGGGTATGCCCATGTATGCCCCATTTTCAGACAGATCCATTCATCATTTTGAGCTGGTTAGGACTATAAAAGTATATTAAAGCACATAAATGGATATTAAGTGGATACATACTAAAATATTATCAGATACTTCAGTATATTAACGCATATTAAAGTTACTAAAGTATCTAACCAGTCGGTTGGCCCAGCATTTGAACAGTCGGATTTCTGCCGGAGCCTTCAGGAATCCATGGGGGTTAAATGGGGGTAATGGGATTGAATGGTTTAATGGGGTTTTATGGTGATAAATAGGATTTAAGATGATCTAGCCTCTGGTTATGACTAACGCTGCAAACTGGAAAGACACCATTTGTGTAAGGGAATTCCTCTATGAATGGGGCCATGTTCGATAGCTATGTTTAATTACCATATCGTATTGACCTATTGGGAAATAAAATTATGGAAAGCACAAATCAAACTTTGTGGGAATGAATGGAAAGAATTGATATTAATGATTATATATATAAATATAAATATATACTAATGATAAATACATATATATATTGATGATATATATTCATATTCGTGATATATATATACATATTAATGATATATATTGATGATATATATTAATGATATATATGATGTATATTACTGTAGTGATATATATATATATATATATTATATACATATATATACATAAGATAGATAAGAAAGTCTGAAAAAAGTTTACGTTGCTAGCTTCTCTTACCGGCACCATTCTACTTCTTCAGACGCCGAGGAAGGATTGTTACCGGATGGACTTCTTCGGAGCTCCGGGACTTTGTCAAAGTCCCAATGGCTTTTAATATTGTACCAATTTTAATATGTTTTACAAGCCATTGATGGTGTATATTAAAAGCCATACAGTGGGCTACAAAGACCATTGATGGTGGGATATTTTTTTGGGGGTTGTAGTACCTAATTTTCTTGGACATTATGATGGATTATAGTTATAAAAAATGGGATCTTTTTTTGTGATTCAATGGGATATTAATGGGATATACCCGGCCTGGTAATGACTAAGAGTTTGCGAACTGGAAAATGGACCATGGAAATAGTTGATTTACCTAATAAAAATTGTGGATCTTTCCATAGTTTTTGTTAACGTTTACCAGAGGGTACTTAATAATAAACATACAGTAACTGTTGAGTACAGTACCCCATGGCATGTCCATAATGTCATGGAGCTGATATCCTTAGTTCGTTACGTTCGTTTGACAGAAAGCCCCAAAACGATTCAGTGGGCTTATGATGATCCAAAACAGAAGAGTATCATGTCCCAGCTATGATATTTAAAAAAAAAAACAACAACTGGGCTTATTCCGCCTTGCCGGGAAACAGCAACTCCGTCAGCGTTCCTTGCTCGGCAGCCTCAGCCAGGCAAAACTCACCTTTTTTTTGGACATCCCGAACTGCAAACTGCAAACAGCATTACCTTTAAGTAACTATATATACACATACTGTACTAACCCCCAAAGAAGATAGGAAAAAGCACAATTATCTCTACTTTAGTAGGATTTCACAGATCTGTCGTTCAGGGGGTTGCTATATATATATATACATATATATTTATTTATACTTTACATGTCCGCACCGGAAAGTGACACACTCCAACTCGCAAAAGGGCGAGTTCGCTGCAAAGTTACCCCATCCATGCTTTCTGAACAAAGAACATGAAGAAAACATCACAAGACATCCATCACCTGGTTCATCCTGGTTCTATGTAACTAATATTAACTAATATTAACTAATCATAAATACATATAATGTGGATAGAGGTATAGAGATTTCCTAAAATGGGGGTACCCCCAGTTCTCATCCAACTTTTATTTTCGGATTTTCCATGAAATAAACCATCCAGCTATTGGGGTACCACCATGACTATGGAAACCCCCAGCCGCGCACCTCGAAACTCATGGCCTCATCTTCACTGCTGGAGCTCCGCCAGGCATTCATTAGTTCTTCACCTCAAGTCGCTATGACAAGACGTGATATGCTTAAGGGAAAAAAGCTATGTTACCTCATAAGAATGATTAAAATCGAATATTGAATTTAATCTTTACTACATCCGAATTCCAACCTTGTTCATTTGTCAACCTTCACAGACATTTTGTGATTTTATATGACAAAACTTGTTTTTTGTTCGATCAGCAGTGGAAAAACCTCAGCGTCAAGACCTGGAAAAAAAAAAACTGAACTTTGTAGATGACTTGGGTGCATGCAACGCAACAATATAACAATATCTGTCACCTTCCAGAGACACTTATCCCAAGCATTTTTTTAATCGGGATGGGTATAGATATGTGCCATGGTCGAGCTACATGGTGTATGGTTTATATATGGCTTATAGTCATCTATCCCACAATTGGAATCCTCGCAATGGGTGTAAAAGTCGCTGTTAATCCATGTTTTGACTGTCGCACATATGTAGCAACCTTTTCGCCTTGCTAGAAAGATCTTGATCTCTTACGTTATAAGTCGTCCGAAGAAAGCTTACAACAAAGGTAGCAATGCAGCGAAGTGGCCATGTCCATTGGCTTGGATGAAGAAGATCTTGTCACCTGACACACCCAAGGGGGTCCATTGGGAAAAACATTAAAAAAAAAAAAACATGTACATCTCTAGGTGATTCTAGGTGATTGAGTAGAGATATACCACTGAGATCGGAATTGCTACAGAATCTAGGATCATATAGCTGATATAGATCCACTGAATACGATACCTGGTTTCAACATGTTTTTTCTGCACAGGGATGAAATGCTCAGACTTTCACTGCGAAAAAACATTGCGACCCAGTCACTGACCATGCCACTTCTTCTGGCGTCCCATTGGAAAATGCCACCTGGACCCGGTCACCGGCCCGTGGACACAGGATACGACCCGGGGTCATAGATTGGCCTTAGTTTAAACTTACCATCTGGTTATGACTAACAGTTTGCCATGGAAAATCACCATTTTATATCTATAGGTAAACCATCTATTTCTATGGGCCATTTTCCATGGCTACGTTAAATCACCAGAGGATCAACTATCTTAAGCTAACATCGACAAGCTCTGCAACCCTTCGAAGCAATGGGAATCTGTAATTTTCCGGACAGCAGGCAAACATTCGCAAAAGCAGTGGATACAGAAATCATTTGACACAGACATATGTGTCACTTTTTATGTCAGAATCAGAAAAAGATATTAATCAATGAATATCAAAATTGTCCAGGGTACGCAGAATCCATCCAGCCGTCTTTCAACGGTACGACACCTTGAACAACCTCTAGGTGGAATCCTCAGCCGAGGTTGAGTTTGGCACTGCTGTCGATAAAAACCTGGAACTAGCAATGATAGATCTCGAAGTTGGAATTTGTGAAGAGTTTTATTCGGATTCGCTTTTTGGAGTTCTTAGATTCATTGTTTCTTGGGCACCCAAAAGAAAGATGTCATTTTGTCACTTCATACCCCGTTCTGACTGTGATGATGTAAAATGAACATGACGATTTGCTGTTTACCACATTCTGTACTTTGTGTAGATATAATTATAGCAGATTCATATAGAATTCTAGCCTAAAATCTCCGAGATAAAATAAAGAACTAATATATAGATATCAATAGATATCACAATTGTATGTCGTGACTGCTCTCCAAAGACATTGCAGAGATCCTCTCAGTTACCAAGTTTCCATGTAAAGCATCCAGCCGCAGGCGGCGTTTTTGGACCGCAAGCGTTCCTGTAGCCATGGCACCCGGTACCAACTCTCGGCCACGTGGCTGGCGATCACTGGGGGAGACTTCGATTCTAGTAGCAGAGCATCATAGATGGTCACGAAAAATCGACCCCGCCAATTTTTGGGACTACTCTTTCTTAATCAGAGGTTGACATTCATGTGATTTACGGGAGTATAATGGGGATATACATATATATATAGTATCATATAGTGGGAGATAGTGGAGGTATAACCAACACATGGGTGCAAATACTGAATCTGAATCTGTTCATAATTGAGCAGTTTTTTGTTGATTTGGGACTATTGTGGTGGAATTCCCCCTATCAACATCTTATTAACCATTGACGCTTTGCAGTCATGGCGAGGGTGCTATATACAATTCACCAAGACTGAAGCGATGACGTGGTAAGTTCACCCTCCTTGTTCTGTTCCACCTTTCCGATGAGAGTGTATCAGTAGGGTATGGTATACATATTACAATAAACAAATATGAACAATGGCAGGTCGGTCATGCAGTTTGTACATCCCATACATCAATGAAAAAAGTGTAGTCAAATAGAAATGGTATCAATATCATTCAATATGTGGGGATCAATAGACAACTCTCAACAGAAAGGAAGGCAAGTTCAAGGGCAAAAAAAAAACTTCTCCAGCATCAAGTACCTGCACAATCTCTCACACTGTGCCAAGTGGCTGGAAAGCATCGCTTCCGGTTTCGCCAGTGTGAAGCGATAGCCCCACTTGTCAGCATAGGCCTGTGCGCATCGGAAAAACACGGCCAGAGGTTGCAGACTGTCGCTGTTGGGGCAAGATTTTTGCTACGAAACTCATTTCACAGCAAGGTTCACAACTGACCATGACCACCGGATTGGGGTAACAATGGGTAACATATGTATCATTATGAGTCAAAACGACCCACAAAGAAGGTCGGTCAATCACGTTTGACTCATGAACCATCATGAACCATCATGAGTCATCCAAATTCAGTTGACAAACAACTGCTACCCCAAGCACCTTGTTGATCATTGCGTGGGTCGTTTTTCCTCAGCGATCAGGGCAAACCCTGGGACTACTACGGATGGCCCATTTGCAGACGATTTCGCGATTAAAAAAACGGTGATTTTATTCCGATATTCATTGATTTTCTACAGCTATCTTTATCAGATTGTAACTAAATAATATTAATTTCTATAGTAGATCAATCTGATACTCTAATACTAATATGTTCTTATACTTATAGACAATACTCCCTGTACCAACAATTCATGGTTCCAAATCTCTCGACTCAAGTGGGATTCAAGTCCCACCATGCGCCAACATCTTCAGATTGTGGGATTGGACAAATTACCCTCTGGTAAACATACAGAAAACTATGGAAAAATCCACCATTTTTAATGGGTAAATTCACTATTTCTATGGTTATGTTCAATCGTTTTTTGTATGTTTACCAGAGGGTAAGAGATACAGTATCCTCTAGCAATCAAGAGAATCAATGAACATCATGGTTTACTAATGAATAAAGGTGAAGATCCACAACTATTGAAAATATTGGAGAAATAGTTATGGATTTTTTCCACAGATTTTCCATAACTATTGAAACTATTACTCAATAGAAAAGTTTCCCATATATTGCGATGTTCCTATTGGCCATCGCTAGGCCGGAGTTCCCAGCTCCCCATGGAGCTGAATCGAAACGTCCCAGCATCCATCATCAGAATCTCAAAGTTGCAACCAGCAAAGCGGTCACCTGTAGCTGAATTGAATTGACATAACAATGACATGATATAACTATAGCCGAAGGAAGTCTAGAAGTCAAACTTCCGACAATATGGACAGATGAAAAAGCAGAGGTGGGAAGAGCCAGAGAAGAGTCAGAGAAGAGAAGAGAAGGAGAAGGAGAAGGAGAAGGAGAAGCAGAAGGAGAAGGAGAAGAGAAAGAGAAGAGAAAGAGAAGAGAAAGAGAAGAGAAAGAGAAGAGAAAGAGAAGAGAAAGAGAAGAGAAAGAGAAGAGAAAGAGAAGAGAAAGAGAAGAGAAAGAGAAGAGAAAGA
>Ga0126342_10011789_pt1 | contig 15603 bp, 19 predicted proteins | sample Cyp1metagenome_FD_92528 | JGI IMG/M metagenome (GOLD analysis project Ga0126342, IMG submission 92528) | Coral microbial communities from Lord Howe Island, Old Settlement Bay, Australia - Cyphastrea 1 metagenome | ecosystem: Host-associated > Invertebrates > Cnidaria > Coral ...
AACCACCTTTCGGTCAATCAGTGGATTCGCTCTGCCATCCGTGATTCACAACAATCAATCTCTCCTATAGGTTTCCTATTTTTGAAACTTCCGCCACCGCCTTGTGCGGTACTACTGGTATAATGATATATGACAAAGTTGCCTCGCCTGCCACGCCAAAAACAGTTAAATGTCTCCAGGTGCCACGGCTGCCACGCTAAACGAAGGTGGATGTCGCCAAGCGCCACGCCTGCCGCATGAAACGAAGGTGGATGTCACCAAGTGCCATGCCTGCCACGCAAAGTGCCGCGGCGTCACCAACGACCAATCCGGGCCCAAGCGCGCCACCAGAGCCAGCCCAATACCCTAAGTGCCACGCATGCCACTCCTGCCACGTGAAACAAGGTGGATGTCACCAAGCGCCACGCCTGCCAGGCAAAGTGCCGCGGCGTCACTGGCGACCAATCCGGGGCCCAAGCGAGCCAGCCCAGTGCCCCAAGTGCCACGCCTGCCACGCAATACGAAGGTGGATGTCGCCAAGTGCCACGCCTGCCACGTGAAACGAAGGTGGATGTCGCCAAGTGCCACGCATGCCACGTGAAACGAAGGTGGATGTCACCAAGCGCCACGCCTGCCACGTGAAACGAAGGTGGATGTCACCAAGTGCCAAGCCTGCCACGCAAAGTGCCGCGGTGTCACCGGCGACCAATCCGGGCCAAGCGCGCCACCAGAGCCAGCCAAGTGCCCTAAGTGCCACGCCTGCCACGCAAAATGCAGGTAAATGTCTCCAGGTGCCATGCCTGCCACGTGAAACGAAGGTGGATGTCACCAAGTGCCACGCCTGCCGCGCAAAGTGCCGCGGCGTCACCGGCGACCAATCCGGGCCCAAGCGCGCCACCAGAGCCAGCCCAGCCTAAGTGCCACGTGAAACGAAGGTGGATGTCACCAAGTGCCAAAGATGGTGTGTGACAAAGTTGTGTGTGAAAGATTGGTGTGTGACAAAGATGTGGGCGTAAGATGGTGTGGTGAAAGATGGTGTGTGACAAAGTTGTGTGTGACAAAGTTGTGTGAAAGATTGGTGTGTGTGACAAAGATGTGGGTGTAAGATGGTGTGTGACAAAGTTGTGTGTGAAAGATGGTGTGTGAGAAAGTTGTGTGTGACAAAGTTGTGTGAAAGATTGGTGTGTGACAAAGATGTGGGTGTAAGATGGTGTGGTGAAAGATGGTGTGTGACAAAGTTGTGTGTGAAAGATTGGTGTGTGACAAAGATGTGGGTGTAAGATGGTGTGGTGAAAGATGGTGTGTGACAAAGTGGTGTGTGAGAGATGGTGTGTGACAAAGATGGTCTGGTGAGCGGGGCGGACGGGAGCGGGCGGACGGGAGCGGGCGGACGGGAGCGGGATACAGAATCAAAAACAAGAACCCCACACAAAGATGTGGGGAAAAACAGGGAGATTCCGCATGGCGTTTTCTGAGCTATCCATCAATGATCAACAAGGATCAGGGATTGAACGGTTCTTAATGGAATCGCTGTGCCATGGCCAGGTGCTAGGTATTCCTTGCTAGTCTACATTAAAATGGTATTGAGAGACACTGAGAATTGATGAATGTCATTGGGGCATCTGGCCAAGTTTAGGCTATTTGTTGGCTGCTATTTTTGATAAAACGTTCATATTTTCTCTTTTGGTCAAGCTAGGTGACCTTTTAAAGCATGAGGTGCGGAAACCAAGGCTTGAAAGCACATAGTTCTAATACCCTCCATTTCTCTTTTGGCAAATCTTCCATTGATTTGTTCAAATCATTGAGCCCCACCTGGACTTTGCAGCCATGCCATGAGAAAATGGCCGTGCGAGTGCCACCAAGCAGAGGATAGTCCTCTCAGCGCAAGCAGTGCAAGTTGCAACTTTCACAGGCGACGAAAGTCTAGGACACAATCATTATTTTGGGGACGAACAAACCGTTTCGGTGAGATTCAAATTTGAACGTTGCAACAAGGCCGTGGATGACATGGTAAGAAATCAGTGTTCACCAAACGAACATGTGGTGGGAATGAATGGAAACAGTGGGCCTAGCAACCGAGATTGCTCCATGATCAGCAGCGATAGGTACCACGGAGTGAGTAAAGGCACGAAGGAGCATATGTGTGCACAGCTTGTCACAGCTTGTATAGCTCGCCCAAACGGTACACGGCTCATTTTGGAACACAAAAGCCGGATCATTTCTGAACACAAGAACTGGCTCAAATCAGAACACGAAAACCGGATCATTTCTGAAAATACAGACAAACAAAAACGCCGGCAAGAGCCACTTTATACGGAAATTTACAGGAAAAATGCTACGGCCCAGAACCTAGGACCATGCTTTGTGCGAGCCTGCGCAGTCGAAATGCACTTCAACATGTCACAAGAGCCGCTTTATACGGAAATTTACAGGAAAAATGCCGCGCCCCAGAGTCAGCCCAGAACACAAACACACACTTTGTGCAAGCCTGCGCAATCGAAATGCATCTCAACATTTCACAAGAGCCACTTTATACCGAAATTTACAGGAAAAATGCCGGCGCCCAGAGTGGGCACCCTGATCAAGCACCGGCCTTTGCACCTACTGTAAGAACCCCCCAGTGTGGACACACTGTTTGGGGAAAAAAGGAAACCAAGACACTGCGAAATCAGAAACCAGGAAACCAGGAAACTACGACACCCGGAAACTAGAACCTCGGGAAACCAGGAGACCAGGAAACCAGGAAAACCAGGAAATCAGGAAACTGGGAAAAGGAGACCGGGAATCCAGGAAACCAGGAAAACGGGAAAGCGGAAAACCGTGGAAAGGAAACCAGGAAACCAGGAAAACGGGAAGGGAGCCAGGAAAGCAGAAAACCTTGGAAAAACCATGCCAAGCACGCGTTCCAAAACGAGCTAGTTTCCGCATTCTAAAATGAGCTGGTTTCCGCCTTCAGAAATGAGGCGTTTCCCTCGCCAAACGCCCTTGGAAAAACATCTGAATCCTATAGAGGCTCAAGGTCTGACTTCATTGATTAACGTATGTGAATATGCGAACGCGTGAATAATATCTCATTTGGAAGTGTTGAAGAGAAGGAACTGCTTGTCAGAGACGTTCAAACGTGAAAGTCCTGCGGGCGGGTTCAAATCACATTATTTTCTCAAGAACTCCATCTATCTTTCTATCTATCTATCTGTCTATCTATCTGTCTATCTGTCTATCTATCCATCCATCCATCCATCTATCTATCTACAGACATACATATATCATATATCATACAATCTATAAAGCACATTCAAATACGCTGTTTGAAGTCTAACCACTACCTTTCGCTGAAATTGACGGATCCTGGAGGTGAATTGCCCGACTCACAAGCTGTGGACCACTATGAGCATCGGACCTGCCCAGCCACCATTTCTGCCCCAAAAATCTCCGCGCTCGCCTCTGCCTCCAGGAACTGCGTGTGAAACACTAGTGGACAATTCCGTGGACAATTCCGTGGACAATTCAGTCAAAGTGAATTTCAAAATGTCTCAAATACATTCAAATACAGGGAATACCACTATCAGCACTGGAGAAGTTACAAATAGCACCCACAGCATCACCCGAAGACCTTAAAAGTTTTAAAGTGCTGGAAACGGACCCCTGCCCTGCCCTTCCCAAAGTGGCGAGGAGTGCTGTACTGTTCCGCGAACTGAGGCAAGAACTGGCTGACCAGGTCGGGAAGTAGGAAATTGCTGAGGTATTAACTTCACCTGGGCAATGGAAAGAAACAGTGCTCTCCATGGAATCTCTATTCGACTCATGGCTTTCTGCCACAAATGACCAGGAAATATGAGCCAAATCTGCTCCTTGAAGCTCAGAAGTCACCAGATCAGTAAGCTACAGTAGGCTACAGGCTACAGTAGGCTCAGATATCTTTGGCTCAAGACTTGCAGCAAAAAGCTTGACGGCCACCAAGAAAGGGAAACTCAAAAATTCTTTTGGAGTGGTGAACAAACATGCAGTGGACTTTGCATTAATAATTAAGATGATGCACAGCTCTTTCGCGGATCTTCATCCTGTTTTTACACACACACACTTACTTCAGGTCATCTTGGTCGTGCTGGCGCAGACATCCTCATACATGTAGCTCATGTGATGCACAACGCAGTTGCAAATGGTTTTGTTTGTTCAGTTACATTCGGCCTTGGGATCTCTAGCTGTGTTTGCAGCCGCAGGAAAGCCCAACAAAACAAGTGTTAATCTTCCCGTCACCATGGGTCCTGGCCCGAGCGTGTTTGTCATCATCTACGATGAGGCGTAGTTCACACCCAGGAGATATAACCTTTCGGCAAGGAATCAAGCATTCCTCTATGACATGCAGAGCCCCGGTGACTTAGAATGTAATCCCTGGTTTCGCCGAATTTTAAATGGTGGTCGTAGTCATCACATGTCATCACAACCAATCACCAACTATCACAAGCACAACGTCTTGCAGCTGCTCGGACCTTCACACGAGGTGCCGTCGGGTCCATGGCCATTTGCAACTGGTCCTGACCCGGCGGCGCAAAGGCCTGGCACTGGCGTCTCGGCTTCTGAAGCTGCCGGTTTGAGACCAGGGTTTCCTTGTGAAATCGAAATGCAAAGTGTAAAGCAAAATGCAGCACTTGAAAGCGATGTAGCATCATGCAGTGCTCTCCACTTTACAGTCACTCTACAGTTACAAAAAGGTATGTGTTCCTCCTTGAACTGACTTGTGTGAGACTGCCTAAGCTTGGTTCACCCTTGTATCGCTTGCGGTCCAAATTGAGTGACGCAAAGAGTGCAAACCATACAAAGCAAAGCTATATTCTAAACTGCCTCACCCCAATTCACACACCTCGGGTGAGAAAGTAACATCAAGCAGGTGTGTAAGTTGCAAGATACTTAACATTGAATTGATGCCATGCGCAAAAGAAATCTGAGACGACTATTCACCGTATTAGCAAAGCAAGATCAAGCAGAAAACAAAATTCAGGTAGGGATAGATGTTGCAAACCCGTCTGGCTCCCACCCACGAAATGCACGACGTTAGTCCAGCCTGCGGCATGCCTAGTGCTAGCGCCATGGCTACAGTGTGCAAAATCTACGTTTTATGTTCAAGCAAATTTTCTCCATGACGCTCAGACCGAAGTGCGACGGTTCCACAAGGAAACTTGAAACGCGTGGAGCAACTGTTGAAGATGCGTGGAGCAACTGTTGAAGATCCGAAATCATTTAGCATCTGGAAGGGTCACTTCACAGAGAGTTCTGGATCTACGCCAATGCTGGCTTCTGAAGAGGGAATCCAAGCATCAGCTTGTCATTGGCCATGGTATTACTTGGAAAAGAAGCTGCTCTGGCTATGAGAGTCTCTCTTTTGAAATTGTTCCCAGCTAGTCGTCTTCTGCCATTTGACTGGGAGTACCTTGATCAAATGGTATCTAAAAGCTGCAACGAGGATATCCGTTGAACATCGAGAACACATGTGGGCAAGGTTGCTTCCTCTCCAAGCATGCCTCGCAACATAAAGGACATCATCGCCTATAAGTATCCCGAAGCGTATGCACTCAGATATATTCACGATCTGATTCTATCTGTTTAAATTTCTGAGGCTACACACTCAGCAACAGCATCAATGACATGTTTTCCCCAGTGGACCGCAGCCAAGCTCCAGCTGTTCAAGTCATCAGGAGATGAAGCGCGAGGCGGCGTCTTCTGACAAACAGGAGAATCGCCACCCCAAAGAGTGTCGCGGCAAGATGTCGGTCACATATGGTCACATGGTCTTCCTTCTTGAAGCTAAGCCCAGGCTCAACCTGAGACCATCCTCAGTTCATCCTGAGCTCAGCTATCTCACCCTGAACACGCTGAGTCTGACAGCAATCTCGGCCGTTTCAGCCGCTTCAGCCGTTTCAGCCACTTCAGGTGTCTGAGCCCCTCAGTTCCAGCGCAAGAGTCAGTGCTGACTTCTTGGTGTCAAATGATTCCTCTTATCCTGGCAGAATGTTGCTTTGAAAACATGTTTGCAACGCTACGGGCTTGGCTTCCTACATTCCAACATTCGCATTCTTTGTCACTTATCAAGGGGTCAACCATGCGTTCCTGCACTCTTGTAGGAATCCATTGCATGCGATCCCTGTATTTCCAAACCTCGGATGACTCATGCCGCAAAACAATGAGAAGTCAAAATGTAATGCTAACATATGCTAATTATTGAAAAAACATCAAAATAGGAGCAAAGGGAATGAAGTTCTCATCTTTGATCTGGCATCATCGAAACCAGCACCAAACCACAAGGTCCTCAGCTGAAATCCACATTGGCAGGGAGCAGCTCCGACACGGAGAAGTTGTCCACAAACCAACCTGCCCAAAGGCCCAAAGACAGACCAACGCACGAAATCAAACCAACGACAGACCTTTCAAACAACTCATTCGTGTCTGCTGGCGACTTCTCTGGTTGAGACGGTACTTAGTCAGGCATGAGTGGCTTCCAAAATACATAATGTGTATGTATGACAGATACTAATAGATGAAAAAGATATGTTTAATAACTGTACTTGCATGGTTTGTGTGTTTTGTATACAAAAGTGCTACAAAGGTGAGAGAGATGCTACGGGGACACAGGTCTAGGACATTCGTCAGTACAGAATGGGTTTGGAGGGACTCCCCAATAATCTTGAATTTACAACTGGAAGACCAGAATCATGTCATGAAAGAAGAATAAAATGCAAAACAACTCCAGTCACATCTCCCCTACTGAAGTGGAAGACCATCTCGGAAGAAAATGTTAGGAGATGCTAGGAGTGCAAATATGCATCGATTTCAACCTTCGTATTTTTGACATAGCCAGTGGGTACGCCTAGGTAAACTTGGCAGCAGCTCGAAGTTGTATCATGAAGGAGGGGATGAAGACAAAATAAACCTCACCGAGCTTTCATCCAACTTCTCTCTGAGTCAACTATGAAATTCGACAAATATCATCAAATATCATCAAATATGAATCTCCAAGACTGAACTTGCAGAGAAAGCCACTGAAATGAAGCCGATGAATTCGATGATTGCCAGAAGACCCTGGTGTCACCGCTCCACTTTTTTACCGTACCGATAAGCGCAAGTCAAAACTTTTTACTCAGTGCTGGTATCCACTGCTAATCTCAAGTTGGAGCGTCGAAATCAAGGCAGGGAGACTGTGCAAACCAGTGTGAAGTTCAAAACATCCTGAGTTGCAGATAGTGGGCGATGAGTGGAGCATTCTTTCAAGCACAAAATAAGTTGGCAGTGATATGATGACGCAGGAAGAGTGCAAAAACAGAACACTTCTACAGATTTCTACAGTGGAATATCAGTGGAATTATGACGAGAATCAGGGCGTTTGACCTGCACTCACCAGCGAGTGGCACATTCTAAGCTGTTGGCAACAGCACACTGCGTGCTATCCATTGCCTCATTTTCTAGCTCCCATAGCAGCCATAGCAATTCTATAGCGGAAGAACTTTCTAATAGGCAACAAATCGACTAACGGCTTCATGGTCTGGGCTCAGTTTGAAGTTCGCCTCTGAGGCCATGGGCCAAATAGCAAAGATAGCCACCCCAGACCATCGTCCCTCCTTGAAGGAGAAAGACTGCCTGAGGAATGTCACGAATGTCACGAATTTCACGTCACCATGCGGGCCGTGACGTCACGTCACAAGGTCAGCAGGTGTACGTCCGAAGTCCCAGCAGTTTGATGCCGAATCACATCTAAACTGAGCCACGCACGAATGTCAGGAAACCATACAGCATCCATATCCTGCCCAGATGTCGACGTGACGCAATCGGTCGAGGGCTTGCAATCAACTTGTTGAAGGCAGTGAAGGCAGTGCGGATAAAGTATACAGTATCACCATATCATATGATGGCAATCTCATACTTGAGGTTTGATCCATAGCACCTCAATCATCAAGATGTCAAGATGTTCCATCTGAACCACAGTTGTGTCTGGGCAAGTCGTACATGTCTCAAAGGTTAAAAAAAGTACGGATATAAAATATGGTGTTCATATAGTTTTCATATGTTTTCCTGTGGACTCGACTGAAACAGCTCCTGTCACTGGCGTGCTCCATCCAAGACATCCGAGCGTAGAGCACAGCACTCACAGAGGCCACCAAACCTAGCGCTGCCACTTGGCTCGTGGGTTCAGACGCCAGACGTGTTTAGATTCTGCATCACTTTGCATCATTTTCGAGCCTTGGGCCTGGGCTGCTATGCGATTTTAAGAGTCCAACAGAGGTAAGATGAGTCCAAGCAAAATGTAGTGATTACTGATTACTGACCAAGAGCCGCAAAAAGCCAAAGACCGCTCCTGAGAACCAGGCCTACAAAGGCTAAAAAATACCAAAGAGGGATCTCACAAGTCTGCTGCAACCTAAGCACTTATGGATCTTATGGCAACTTGGCATTTGGACGAGGCGTCCTGGGTGGTGCAAGTCGAAAGTATAGAAAGTACTGGGTCGCCCGACAAGCTGGCAAAAATCACCTGAACCAGAGTCCACTGCAAATCCAATGGGTTCCGATATGGTCTCATGTGTTCCGGAATGTCACAATATGTCACGATGGATGAAGCCACACAATCTTTTCAAAAAGCTAGGCTAGGAGGTGCATACAGTGCAAACAAGTGTCTCCCAATGAGCTCACGAAGAAGAGGAAAAAGTCCATAAACATTGAGATGACGCATCTTAGTCACGCGCAAGGTGAGTGCATGGTTGTGAGACTGCTTGCATGTTCGCCAGTGACAGATATTGAAGAGATGGCCCAAAGATACCAAAAGGTTTGGGCTCTGCTAGTTAGCTGCGAGATAGCTGCTAGTTCCTGGTCTTGAGCCCAGCCCCATTGTTGAAAAAGTTTAGAAATTCAGCCAATATCCAACAGAGCCCAGGAAACTTTGGATTTCAGCCAAGAGACAATGCTACACTGGGGTTGTCCAGCAACGGTGCCGGCCTCAGATGGGGACTGCAGATGGCACAGCTCAGAAAAGGACGGGAACCCACTGGGACCTGCAAAGCATGCGCACACACAGAGGCTGTCTGTGGCTGTCTTTCAAAAAAAACATCTTCTTGGCAAAGCTAATGAATACGTGAATGCTGAATGCATGCAGTGCAATTCATTTTGTTGGTCGATCTCATCTGCATCTACAAGTTCGTTTCAGTTCAGAAACGGCGAAGTTGCCAAAGGGCCTTATGGCCTTGAGGTGTCCTACAGCAGTCTGTACAACTCAAAAGCTTTGAGATCTGCTGCGAACGGCAGGCCCTTGCGCTATGGCAGGGGCCATCTCCCTGAGCTGCAGCTGGATGCCACTGGTGGATTTTCCACCCCTGTGACGCACCTGTGCTGTCACTAGGATTCAAAGCTGGGCTCCTTGTTCACCACTGGAAGCACATCCACCGCACCCCTCATGGCACTTTCCAACCACCAAATCCCTAATCTCATCTGCACACCTTCGATTTGCAGCACGAAGCTGCAACTCTTGTCGCATCGACTCAGGACTCGGCCGTTGCCAACAGCTGGTTGCCTGGTTTCTCCCTTGATCTTGATGGGTTTTTTGGCTCCAATGTGCATGTATTGAGGTTGCTGAGCACCTTGGATGTTGTGTCCTGGGGTGATGCGCACCTCCTGACCTGCACTGAGATCCAACCACATGCGCTTGGCCCCAGGGCCTGTGCGCTTGCCGTTCCGATCATAGGGCACCAGGGCACGGCTCATCTTGGGCCACACCGGAGGCCGGACGATGCTCACGCCTCAGTGTTGGGTAACGTCTCAGATCTGGCTTTTCTAGGTTTATGTACCTTATTTAACTTATGCGACTTCTGTGTGTGTGTGTGTCCACTATGAAGCTGGGCAAGGTTCCAGAACCATTCTAAACGATTAAGGAAATGAGAATGGATAGCAACATAGATCAACGCTGTCGATAGCTGGGGATTTCGTTTGGAGTGCCTCCGTGTCTGAACAGCCAAGAAACCAAAGCCCAGCTCAGGCAGTAGCATTCGCAGAATATCATCCGACTTCCCAAAGAGGCGAAGTGTCATTTTCCCATCCTGTGCAGTTTGTTGGAGGTTCATGATCACGGTGCCAAGGCCACCACTTGTGCCGGGAAGTAGTTCAAACTTTTCGCTCTTGCTGATTCGAACGGGGTCCCCAAGGCGATCATCCTCTTCTTCGGAGTCAGAGTCTGAGGTGCTGGTCTTGAAACGTACCTGGTTTTAAAATTTGTTTTGGACGTGGAGCCCTTAAAAGTCGTCCAGTTTTCACTTGGTGAGAAACTGGCGTGTTCTTCCCCAGTTTTGCAGATTCCCCAGTGACATCCAGTGTCATCCAGTGTCACACCCACCTCAATATCCTTCTCCTTGACCGCAACCACACGGCCCTTGAAGATCCGGCCACCACGCAGTAATGTGATCCAGGCACCCGGAGCCAACACACCAGGTTCTGGTGCTGGAGGAAGCAAGCTACGATCAGCGGTCTTGGTGGCAACCTCGATCGAATCTGTTGCAAATGTCACAGAATCACACATATGCAGACACCTACTTCAAGGATCTTTAAGGAAACACCATGAGAAACCTAACATATCCTAACGTTTGCATTTCAGACCAACATTGAGCCTACCCAATTTGGGCCCCTCTCCTGATCTGCATTGAGGCCTCCCAAACTGGTACCCAGAACCAAGCATAGGTCAGCTGTTTCCGCATCTTCTCTCATCCAAGGGTAGGATCTGTCATGTAATGAGCCGCTGTATTTCACTACCTCAGCTGCATAAGGCAAAGCGCTGATACAACAAAGTCAACTGAAAAGCCCAGCTGGAGCAAAAACTTGTAATATGAATGGCTGACCAACTTGTTATCCACCCCTTTCCTCTGAGGCTGGAGAAAACCGACAACCTGCAGATTGGCAGAACAAAGATATCCAGCAAGCTTGAATGAAGTGGATATTATCTTCAATGGATATCTTCAACGGATATCAATCGCCGGCGCAACGGCTTCGTGTCCATCCTGTCCCTGTCTCTCTCCCAAATCCGGTGAAGTTGCTGGGTTGCCGGGATCATACCAACTGCCATGGATTTCATTGATGCGCTCCTGCGGGAAGCCTGCCTTTTGGGGTAGGCCATCATGATTTTGCTGCACCCAACCATGCAGAAGGCCTTCTCTTCCTCCGCAAGGCAAAAAGCGGGCCAAATGTAAAGGCAAGTCAACGAAGGAAAACAACAAAAACAGGCATATTCTATCCAACGTGAGAGACTGTTTGCCCGGCATGTGAAACCTAGACTTTCAAAACTTGTCATAGCTTGACGTTCCGTGGCTGCCAAGATCAACAAATAATGACCAAAGGTGGGCATCATGACTTTCACTAGTTCAATAGAGCCAGCATCATAGCCACCACTTCATTCTCAAGCAATCTGCCCTAAAGAATGCTAAAGATACGAATTAATAAGGTAAGAAGAAGCAAATCAAACAAGCCACCACAAAAAATATTGCCGCGAAGTCCAGGTGCCAAGGAAACCCAAGGCGTGATGCGTGAAGGTGGGTGGCGCTGTCCGAGTATCTGCCTTCCATCCCACGGTATGCTGTCCACTCAGCGCCGCTTGGCCAATCACTGCAGCAGAAATGCCTGGCAGCAGAGACACACAAGCCAAATGCTGAAGATCAAGGGACCGAATGTCGTAAAGTCATCCAACATATTCCAACATGTTGTTGTTGTCTTTTGTGTTTTCTTCAAAGCCTCAATTGAACATGACGCACAAATCAACTTCGATCTCAACTTCCTTACCTCGAGAAGATCTCATCCACCAATGGTCCGAATACCCACGGTAACATCCCCTGGGTGTCCCGAGACCCCGCCTGCCCCTGTGTATGCCACCGTTTTCCGGGAGATCATCATCAGCCTGGCGAGCTCTTTGACCTTTGCAGCCATCACCTGCGACATCGCTGAATCTGCTGATGTCGATACAACATAAAATAATAAATCTATAAATTGGAATCTATTTACTATCTACCATATCAGTCATATCTGTGTGAAAAAATGATGAAACCAAGAGGTGTGCAAGAGAAAACACGCAAACAAAAAGGCATCACTCACAAAAATTATCCATCTGAAAACTAACAATGAATGGTTACTGTTTGTGAGAAACTTGTGTGCATCCACCTCCCGAGCCTCCGGCACATCTTCAAACTCCGTGGCTGTCAGCCACTTCGGGCAACTATGATCCTCCCTCGGTGCTTTGTCACTCTTCCACAGAACCTTGGGAGCCTTCAAGGGCCCATCATAGCCTCTGCCGAACATGAATTGAGGATGCGAAGGCGCCATGTATGGCATGCCACGAAGTCGTTCACAAACGGTGGCACGTACCGGATCAGCATCGCCTTTGCCGGCGCTGGTGTCCTCAGCATCAAGATAAAAAACACGAACTGATCTGATGTCTGAAAACCCTGGTCAGCAGTTTTGCAAACCCATCCTTCTGCAATTCTGAAACCTTGATTGATTTCTATTTTTTGTTTTTTCCTAAAAAAAAGTGACACTGTTATCGCGTGTTGATGTATAATGTGCACCATCACGCCCATCTGTCCAGAAAACCTCAGATTTCCTCCACGTCATCGTCGTCAAGTTTCTCGCAGCAGCTCTGGCGGCGGTCCAGGCACGTCTTCCTCGACTGCTGGTGCCACTTCCGCCATGGCGTCATCCTCAGAATCAAGACCAGCTATGCTGCCACGCACACCATAGACGTCGCTGTTCTCTGCTTCCCATGGAGGCACTGGCACCTTTTGAGGGGAACTGGTAAACGAAACATCGATGACCAATCAACCTTGCGAATCCAATGATATTTTTATATTTTGCCATAGTACACATGTACAAAGAAATATCCATGTATAATATATATATATATATGAAAAAACAAAGGTATGTGTAACATATAGATAGATATATAAGTAAATATAGGGTGTGTATGTATATATATATATCCTAATAGGTATAAATAGAAACGAAATACGTCTAAAAACATATTAGTTATTTATGAACCATGTATATATATATGCGTCTGTGTATATATATATATATATGTATGCGTGTGTGTATGTGTGTGTGCGCGTGTGTATGCATCTATATATATATATATACTACAATGTACCAGATACAAGCAACAGTAGCTGTATGGAACAGTGGCAGATGAGGTTGGACATGATCGCAACTGCAGCAGCAGGCAGTGCTATATAGATCTATATATAGGAGCTCACAAGATCTTCATACAAGAACTTTCTATGAGCATCCCAGAAGAACTTTCAGACAAACACCAACGCAGGGAATCTTCAATATCTTAATGCAAGGACCTGACCTTTTGAGGAGGATTTCAGCAGGATCTCCACAAGATCTTCTCACAAGGACCTGAACCAGATCATGTAAGGACACCGAGAGGATGTCACCAGGACCTCTTCAAGAGCGTCTCTCAAGGACCTGTACAAGATCATGCAAAGGCCCTGACAGCATTTCACTAGGTTCTCCACAAGAGCTTCTCACAAGGACTTGTAAAAGACCTCGACAAGATCTTCATGCCAGGGCTCTTAAGAGAAGCTCACAAGATCGTCATACAAGGACCTGCTGCTGCTGGAGCGGATCTTGCAAGATCTTGATACAAGAACCTCCCAGAGCCTCCCACAAGAGCTTTCATACAAGCACCTCTAAGACATAGCATCTGCAAGATCTACACACCTAAGGGGTGCCCGTCAGTTTTTGCCGAGTTCTCACTTCTGAGACGATTTGATTATAGCTCTTCATGCAAGGACCTCTTAGAGAGGATCTCACAAGGATCTCCACACCATTTCGTGGTAAGGACAAGGACCTAGAGAGGATTCCACCATGAGCAGGGCGTTGCGACAAGGTACGGTGAAGAAACAAGGCCACACCACCACGCGGTTGCCGATTGTTCCAGCGACCCCGTGTGGGAAGACCCGATTGACAATACATGTGAAACCCAAGGTTCAGTGCATTTTTGCGCAAGGCCATGATTTCATCGTCAGAGGCACGCAACTCTTGCACACAGAGGATGTCAACAGCGCCGGTTTCAAGCCACTCTTTGAAACCACGCCAAACACAGTTGACCGAGATCAAACCAACAGACCCAGGACAACAGGGACCAGGATGAGGATGAATTCCTTCTTCAGTAAGGCCACGTTGCCAGTCAGGGGCCTGACGAAACCATTTTGAAGCCTGCGCAGCCGTGATACCCCCAACCTCACACAACTGTTTGCGAACGCCAAGATTACCAGCCACAGCCTGCCATGGGCCATGGACAGTTCGGCTGTGAGCCTGACGATCCAAACCTTGACGCTGACCACAAAAAAAAACGACATTTGGCACAAGCAAACATAGAGGCCGACGGGGGCCTTTTGGTGCCCCAAGTTCTCCTAGCCACCTTCAACTTTGTTCACTCATGACCTTTGGCATCAAAGTCATCTTGATCGACTTTGGGCAAGGTGCGAGCACCCGCTTCCTCCAAAATGACCTTCCAAGCATCCAAGAGCAACCTTTGGCTACGGTTACCATGCAAGCGCCTCCACAACGATACCTGTTTGCCACGAAACACACGGTTGTCACCAGGGCGTTGGGTCTTGCTTTTGCAAGACCCACGACCGCACACTCAACATGCCGTGCAAGTTAACAAAGTAACTTTTTTACGAGCACTTTATTTTTGAACCGGTCAACAAGACCAATCGACAGGGACTTCAACCAAGGTGCGACCATACTTTTTGTAGCCCCTTTTCTTTCCATACATGCTTTTCATGCGGTCAGAACGAGATTTCGCAACAGCCGTGAGAACAGGACAAGACGCAGAGTCTTTCTTCCATTTTCTGCAGTTGGCTTTGGCAACAACCGTGCCAGACCTTTGTTTCTTAGGATGTTCTTTGCGCATGCGAGCATCCCTATTTGTCCAAAGTCCACCGATCCAACGCATGCAAGCCTTTGTTGCAACAAGCACAAGACCAAGCACGCTGAGAAACCGGCCCGATTACCGGGAACCACAATTTCAACGGGTTCATGCAAAGGCCTGGCTTCAGTGTGGCGACCCTTGTGACCAAGATCTTCTCTGACCCAACTTCTGAAGGACAGGATCACGTAACACCAGATGACAAATGCCACAAATCCAAACAAACTCATCAGTAGCACCCGAATCTTCAGCTCATGAGCGACCCAAGGCTGCTTGAACATCAGCCTTACCTCGGTGGCGCCCAGACCCAGAAGCAGCAGAAGCCGAAAAGCATGCTTGCGAGACAAACCCAGAGAAGCCATGGGGGCAACCTCCTCAAGATTTCCAAAATCCCCAGAGCAGCCGAAGAAGGAATTGCAGGCACACGCCAGCAGTAGCTCCACTGGCACGGGGAACCCGCGGACTGGATGCTGGCGTATGTTCAGGAATCCAACCGCCAACCGATTTGTCCAAGAAGCACTACTAAAATCATGCACATCCCTAGAAACCCGCAATACACTATGCATATATCGGTGATATGGGGGGGGAAGGGTGGGGTGGGGTGGGGCAATAACGTTCATGTCAAGTGGCACACGCATGGAATGTATGTTGTGCAGTCAGGGTGGGGAGTGGTG
>Ga0126342_10011790_pt1 | contig 15602 bp, 8 predicted proteins | sample Cyp1metagenome_FD_92528 | JGI IMG/M metagenome (GOLD analysis project Ga0126342, IMG submission 92528) | Coral microbial communities from Lord Howe Island, Old Settlement Bay, Australia - Cyphastrea 1 metagenome | ecosystem: Host-associated > Invertebrates > Cnidaria > Coral ...
CACACTCCACACTCTACACTTTACACACTACACTCCACACTCTACAATCTACACTTTACACACTCCACACTCCTTACTCCACACTTTACACTCCACACTCTACACTCCACACTCCACACTCTACACTTTCCACTCCACACTCCACACTCTACACTTTCCACTCCACACTCCACACTCTACGCTTTACACTCCACACTCCACACTTTACACTTTACACTCCGCACTCCTCACTCTACACTTTCCACCCCACACTTCAGACTCTACACTTTACACTCCACACTCCATACTTTACACTCCACACTCTACACTTTACACTCCACACGCTACACTCCACACTCCACACTGCAGACTGGTAACGGGGGAAATATGTACAAGACTGTTCACATAAACTATTGCAGAAAAATGTGCTGCGTGATTGCATATCCATGTGTTTTGACATCTGTACCATTAACGTACGTGTGAGCATTCGGGTCCGTGGGCTGCATCTTGTTTTATATCAACAAAAGACACAAACTAATGTAAGAGTAGGAGTGAACGTTCGGTACTTATACATGTGTATAGAATTATATATTTATATAATGTATTTATTATATATATATACATATTATTATATATACAATGCTAGTAATGTATCAATTAATATGGGTATACGATGGTATAAGTCAAAATTGGGTAGCCCAATAATTAGATGGTCCCATAAGGCTCGAAAATTTGACTCACCCAGTATGTACAAAGTGGCCCTTTATGAAAAAAATGTGGCTTCTAAATCATCAAAATGTGGATTTCAAAAAACAAAAAGAGTGGTTTGAATGGGATATAACTGGGATATGATGGGGATAACTATTAAACCAACTACAAAGTGGGGCCTCCAAACGATAGCTAAGTTGGTTCAGAACTCCAATAACTATAGTTTACAATATCTATAACTACAGTATCCATGGGGTTTATAAACCCACAAACATAACTGGGAGGGGCCACATAGTATTAGTGGGATAAAAGGATCTTGGGATAATTGTCATGCATAATTCTATGATTAAGGCAAACGTATTCAACCAAACATTTTAGGGATATGATGTGTCTTATTCCCAAATCTGGTTTAAGGGAATTATCATCTAGTCTATAATAAAAAAAAAACTATGCTCAGCAATTTTTCATGTGATTAGCCATGTTCTTTCCAGATTTAACAAATTGTTTAGTTCTGGTTGGTGGTTTCAACCCCTCTGAAAAATATTAGCCAGTTGGGATTATTATTCCAAATATATGGAAAAATAATGAAAAATAATCCAAATGTTCCAAACCACCAACCAGAATTAGCTTCAAACCCTTGTTTCCCGTAGATTGTCCGTACAGTGACCACTGATTTACCCAGCCAGCCGAAGCCCGAACTTGGCTCCCACACCGCACCAACTGACCCTAAACACAAGGCACCTCGCACGCGCAGGAAGGACTGGAGGAGCCCGGGACATGGGGATATGGGGGTTGCGGGGCCACGGACGCAGCGAAAAAAAATCAAAGAACTGGGAGTTGACCATGACTGGTTGGTGGTGACTTAACCATCTTGAAAAATGATGGAGTTCGTCAATGGGAAGGATGACATCCCATATTATGGAAAATAAACAATGTTTGAAACCACCAACCAGATGATCGAATCCTGAGAAAAGATGAGGGTATGGAAATTCATCGAACATTGGGATTTGGGGTGGATAAACAGTGTAAACTTGAAAGGACAATAAAGGACATACATGTTGACACCCTCTTCAGGGACCCGTCAACAAGCCGTATTTTACCAAACCTCTGTGGTATGACGAATTCTGTTCTGATCAAGGTGAACGTCGAGGACCCGAAACTCCAAGGTCCAAGGGACCGACGGAAGTCCGAACCTCCTACCCTCTGGTAAACTATCATAACTATGGAAAATCACCATTTTTAATGAAACAACTCACTATAAATGGCCATTTTCAATAGCTATGTTAGTTTACCAGAGGGTACAGTATACCATCTAAAGAAATGGGTTTGAACCTTGGGGTTGGTACACGGGCGTCCCTGCAAGGGTCCACAAGTGTTTTAGCCCAAATTTCCATGGCCAAACTTGTCTTGATGCATTTATCCTAAGATTCTGTGATATCATGCTATATGTGATGTGGTCATCTATCCCAGAATGCCAATCCTGATAATCGCTGTATGCAAAAAAAAACATAGATAATCCGATCCCTATGAAGGGATTGATTGACCATCCCAAAATATGGAAATATCTATTGTATCACCCAACTTTGATCAAGCAAAACATTGCTAAAACATGTTTTAAAAAACTATATACCATACAAACAAAAAAAACATATCCTCATATCCCTATAAATTCATGATTAAATCAAACTAAATCCATTTAAATTCTTATGAAATCCAAGTCATTCACTCAAGCCTCCAGATCCTGCCAGCACTGCGGCCAGCGCTTGCGGGTCCTGGTGGAGCTGGCGGCGTATTACCCTTCCAGACATAGCCAGATATGTATATATAATATATACCCAACCTGGTTATTTAACATATAGCTGTGGTATAGATGGCCCATAGAAATAGATGGTTTACCTATGAAAATTTAACACAGCTATTGAACATGGCCCATAGAAATAGATGATTTTCCCAGCTATAAACCTCCATGTATAAGGAATTTTCCATGGCTATGTTAAATAACCAGAGGGTATATATATATGTATACATACAATGTGGGCCCCCTCAAACAATAGCTAAGTTGCTTGATAGCTTTAACTATGGATTAACTATATGATACTACATGTAAGTATGGTTGTCATGATACGCAAATCACTATAGTATTCATAGGGGTTTATAGACCAACTTCGCTATCTAGGGAGAACCACATTGTAGGGTAAACTAATAGATATCACTGGATGAAACTGGTTAGATCTGGTAAGTTGGGTTAGTTCTATGCCAAGATGGGTTCCCCTAGGATAAACATACATAAACGTATACGGAAAACCAATGGTTTCTCTGTGAAAATGATGTACAACAGTTGGGTTTTCCACATCTATGTTAGTTTACAGAATATTTTGTGAATATGCATAGAGATTCAACATGATTTAACAATGAATAATTGAATGGAGGGGACATTTAAATCATTGGAATATCTGATCAATATTGGTTAAACATGTTGATTTGGCCAAGCTTTCATGTGAACGAATTGGATTTAATTGATCTTAAAATATCTTAAAATGTTAATTTTACTATAAAATTCGGGAATTGTATATCTAGGATGGTTAACCAGAACGTAACGTCTATGTTTGTATGATGGGTTTTTGAATTTTTTGAAGCAGTTAATCAACATGTATGATGGTTATATGTAAAACTATAAAAGTCGGGGAGTCCCTTCTTGTATGACCGCACTGGTTTCTACATTGACAAATTGTTCCTGCAAACATGTTGGTATTCGCATTTGGGGGGGACAAACACAAACAACACATGCCAAAGGGGGTCAAGTCATTTAGGTTTTGTAGATGATTATAGACTTATAATGACTTATAGATGGTTCATGATGATTCCCAAATTCGCAAGACCTGCACGAGCGCCCTGAAATTCAATGAATTCCATGAATGGGACCTCAATTAGATCCACTCAATCGATGATTTTTCATGATTAATTGGATCGAGACTGAATTGTCGTCCAATTAATCAACTGATATTCTGGATTTTCCATTGAAACATCTTAGTTTGTCTTAATTGGAGATCCAAAGGTTTCAATGGAGACTGTAACTCCACTCGGACGTTTCGTCATCCCGATGACTTCGACATCTTTCACCAAGCCACTGCCTTGTTTTGATGGTTGGCTGAAGGTGATAGAACTGGAAATTCCGCAAAAGCTTGATATATTCTGGTTGGTGGTTTTAACCATCTTGAAAAGTATTAGTCAATGGGAAGGATGATCCCATATATGAAATGGAAAATAATCCATTCATGTTCCAAACCACCAATCAGTTGATATTTATAACAAAAAAACACGGTATAAACATGATAGAACTGGACATCTCTCGTGGTTTGATGCTTTGCTGGTCCCCACTGCTAGCGAAGCGTGCAAGGTCAGTGGATGCCAATTTATCCAATTTCTCGTCGGATTACATATTGCTTTGTCAGTCTCAAAATCACCGGTATACCGTACTTCAATGTATATGGCTACTTGGTGGCTCATCCCACGAATCGTAAGTGGGTTATAACCCCAGTGATTTACATGGGATAAGTAGGGTTAATCCACTCCAATCACTGGGGTGAACTAACCCACTTACGATTCGTGGGATGAGCCACCAAGTAAGGTTGGGCAAGTATGCAAAAAAACAAGGTGGAAAATGATGATGGCATGTAGATTTCATTTAGTAGGGACATGATAAACCACTGGATGTTGGGGTTTTCACGAAAATTTCCAGTGCCAAATCCTGATATGCCTCCAATCCAGTGCAAAAGAAATATCACCCAAACAGACATATAGAACTAATTAATACCAAGTTTTGGCTTACATATCTTCAGATTTGTATGTGGCCACACAAACAAAATCAATGTTCAGTTGGAGAAGTATGCCGTCGTTTACCAGTTGGCTCACCCACTTCAGTTAAATTGACTGTTCTATTGAAGCTGTGATTGTTGATGTTCATATCTCCTAATGCCCAATCACGAAGTGTTGCATCACATGCTTTGTCCTTTTTTTGGCGATTACCCGTTTGGTAATCAACATGACAATAGATACCCTCTGGTAAATTAACATTATATAGCTATCGACAATCAGCATTTTAATATATAGGTAAAACATGAAACAAAATGGTCCATCTATACCATAGCTATGTTAAATTACCAGAGGGTATATCCTCACTTTATACTTTCTTGTCCAATTAAAACCGCCATTTAGTGAGGGTATTCTGCAGTGCCATGTTTGATTACCAGAGGATATGCATACATATTATTTTATAGCCATAGCAAACAAGATACCCCCCATGCATATATATCTCATATATTACCATATAATATTTATATATTAGCCATTGCTATACATCTATTATAGTTACCATCTGGTTATTTAACATAGCCATTGGAAAGATCCACCCATTTCTAATAGGTAAACCGTCTATTTCTATGGGCCATCTATACCATGGCTATGTTAAATAACCAGAGGGTATTGCATATATATATATATGATATATTATCATATAATATTTATATATTAGCCATTGCTATACATCTATTATAGTTACCATCTGGTCATTTAACATAGCCATTGGAAAGATCCACCCATTTCTAATAGGTAAACCGTCTATATATTTCTATGGGCCATCTATACCATGGCTATGTTAAATAACCAGAGGGTATTGCATATATATATATCATATATTATCATATAATATTTATATATTAGCCCTTGCTATACATCTATTATAGTTATTGCTTTTCAAGTGCCAAGTTTTTTCCTTTCAGTGACTCCCGGCTCGGTCGAGCAGTGCGTCCTCTTCTTCAGCCAGCAGTGCATGGAGCTTGGGGTTTTGCACCACTCGTAGCCTGGCCAACTGACTGGAGGCTGGAGGGTGACGGTGGCGGCAACTGAATTAAGGGACATCAACTGACGAAACGTGTTGTGGTAAACTAACAGTTTGCTATTGAAACTGACCAGAGAAATAGTGGATTTTCCCATTAAAATGGTGATTTTCCATAGTTGTGTTAGTTTACCAGAGGGTAAGCTGTTGAGTTTCTGCAAGCAATTTTGACATATTAACATCATACTAACATCACATTGACCCTTGATCTTGAATACAGATACAAAGAATTACAGACATACTCTGGATGGGCCAGCAAAATCCTAAAAACCAGGCAGGGTAACCATTGGGAACTAACACTGTAAATGATGGGATCATTTTCCAACTCTTTGGCGATGTGAACATCTTCATGACCACTTAGGGATCACCGTCAAAGAGTGATGTGTTTTTTTTGTCACATGTCGATCATCCCAGTTGTTCACTTCCATTGGGATGTACTTTTTGGATGGTACTCCCAATTGGGATGAGAACAAGTCATGATTTTCTAATCTAATCATGGTTGGGATCTATTAATCATCTTCCATTGGGATCTGGTTTGTAGATGGTCCATAGGTGGTGAAAACCCCCCCGTGAAAACCAACCAGTACATACCCTCTGGTAAACTAACATAACCATGGAAAATCATCATTTTTAATGGGTAAATCCACTATAAATGGCCATGTTCAATAGCTATGTTAGTTTACCAGAGGGTAGATGATAACTTTGAGCTTCAAAGATATACCAAACGTGCTCAATATGCTAAAGCTGCCCCTGTATTTCCTAAAAGGAACATCATATTGCATCCAATTTTGGGTTTCCGACTTTGACCAATCTGATACGTTGTAGGAGATTGTATGCACTTGAGGACTGGGATTCCCATTTGATCCATTGCACATTAAGAATCATTAAGGCAGTCAGTGTAATCCGGTGTGCAAATAATCAATCTGGTGTACGGTAATGATCCAGAATGATCCAAATACATTACTGGTTGGTGGTGCAATTTCACCACCTTGAAAAATGATGGAGTTCGTCAATGGGTTTCGGATGACATCCCATATATGAAATGGAATTCATAAAAGTCATGTTCCAGTCACCACCAACCAGATTAAGAATAGTACTTCTACTACTCACTATTACTATCACTAGTATCTACTATTACTATTGCTATATCAATCACAATGTCTATCAATCCATCATTGCTATTGCTATATCAATCACTAGTATCTACTATTACTATCTATCTACTACTACTACTATTGCTATATCACTTGATTAATCCATTCTGAACCAATCAATCCATCAATCCAGCCATCCAGGATCCAAAGGATTGGGTTGTAGGCCACTAATCCCATAGCCTGTGTCACAAATCGCGATAAATTGAACCACATAAAAACACCAGTACTGTAATTAAAGAAAAAACATCCCACGATTCTACCATGATGTCCCAAGTTTTGATGTCAAAATCCAATTGTTTATACCGTTCACCATTGTTTTTCCCATGAAAATCATCAGCCCTGAGACTCCCACGCGCGAGAGGGCATCGAGTAGAGCATGCTGGCGAAGAGGACCACATATGCCTATTGGAAAGTCACGTTGAGAAATCAAGTCACTACAAGGTGGGAGTCTCCAAACAATAGCTAGTTGAATTCTACTAGTATGGCGCAAATCGCCAGTGGCGCCACTTCTGCAGTCGTTGCTGCTGGCTGTTGCACAACAATGGACAATGCAGTGACGACGAAACAGGCATTGACAGCCTTCATTCAAGCTGCTTGTGGTGCCCGTGGGCGCAATGAAGTGAACTAGCTTGTAGGCTTGATGCAGAGTGTATGTTGTATAGATGTGAATAGTTTCCAATCAGCTTGAAACAAACATGCCGGGTATCTAAGATTGACCATGATATTTGGTGATTTGCTATGGCTAGATGTATAATTGGTATTCTTACAGAAAAAATGATATATATATATATATGATACATATATATATATATCATGAATATTAATAAGTAGTAATATTGCTTCAGATATGTTTACCAGTGTTTACCAGTGTTTACCACCAATTTGATATGTGTTCCAATGTGTCTACACAATTTTTTGATTGATGTTTACAAGGTGGGGCCCCAAAGTTAGCTATTTATTGCGGAAGCGAGCTGCCATTTCTGGCCTTTGTTCACTCGTGTGCGCGCAGAGCTTTCCAAAGAAACCAATTCTTTGAAAATTTGATGCGCATCTTCTTCAGCACGGCTTTGGTCTTCATAGCAATATACCGTTGCCTGCAGCAGATTGTGGCACCAGGGCTGGTACGCGTCAACAATGCCACAGAGGTGACTACAGCCTGCTTGACTGCACGGCCTTCCATTTGCACCGCCAAGTGCTCAGTTGTTTGCCATCCATAGGACAGCCACGCCGATAGCCCACTTGCATGGTGCGAGGGCAATGCGTCGGACTTTGACCAACCAACATGATCAAGCTAACAGAAATATGGTATATACAGTATATGGGAATCATATGACAAAACATAGCTGGGGTAAACATCCCAGCTTAATTTAGTTTGCCAATTTCTTACATATATTAGATTATTAGTTAAACACCACAATACAAGTATAACTAGGGAAACTCATAATCTAAACATTTTGAGTCATTTACCCATCATGACCCAACCAATTTATAACTGGGGAAAGAACTTGTAGCCCATCACAGGGACCTAGAGACTGTAAGGATGTCGTCTGTAGCACTAAGTAGACCCATATATTAAAATTGAAAAGTGACCGGTAAGCATAAAGTAACAATATGTGTAGAACATATCTGTAGATATTGTGTATATATATATAACGATTATATATATATGTAGACAATAGCATTTCTTCTGATGTATATATAATGAAATCACCCGCCATTGGTCAGCCTGGCGGCAAAAACTTGGGATCCACCCAATGGCATTTTTTCACCATGCCGATGACCCGATGACTCGCACCGGAATTGAATTGGATTACCTACATTAGAATTACCATCTGGTTATGACTAACATAACCATTGAAAATCACCATGCTATTAATAGGTAAACTATCTATTTCAATGGGCCATCTATACCATGGCGAACTGTTAAATAACCAGAGGGTACATCATCCCATTTCAACAACCCCAGTTGAGGATGTGTGCTCTTTTTTTGCGTTTACCTGGTTGTTTACCTCATTTTCTTGGTTGCTCATACAATTGGGCGCAAACACGGTTCGCATTGTGGGCAAGGAACATTCTATACAGTGTGGGGCCGTGGGGCCCGGTAGATAGATCAATTTGTTTATAAATAACTAGATTGACTAATAAGTAGATGAATAAAGGAACATAAACCAACAATGCACATAGATGTGTGGTGTATGTTTCAAGAAATGTGACCCAACCCAAAGTTGGAATAGTTTGTTCCACTGGGTGTTCGTTGGTTGCAGCACTCCACTTGGTGAGAATTCCATCGGATTGCACAGCAACGATGGCAGTCAACTTGTCAAACGCATCTATATGTGTTTCTCAACCGTGTCATCCCCCGAAACAATTGGTTTCCCTGTCACTTGTGGATGATTTGGGCTTCGACCATTTCAAGAAACATCCACAAATACCCTCTGGTAATTTAACATAGCTATGGAAAATTGCCATAGACATAGTTGATTTACATATTAAAAATTGTGATATTCCACAGTTATGTTAGTTTACCAGAGGGTAACTTTTAAACATAACTAATGGAAAATCACCATTTTTCATAGGTAAATCAACTCTAAATGGGTCATTTTTAAATTGGTAATCCATATTTTTGTTGATTGCAGGTATATCTACCCCTCTGAAAAATATGAAAGTCAGTTGGGATGATTGTTCCCAATATATGCAATAAAATGTTCCAAACCACCAATCAGCCAAGTAATCCCTATTTTTCTTGATTGCTGTTGTTTCAATGACCATTGCTGGAACGATCCCCAGCGTCGGCCTTCACATCATGCGCCAACTTTCCTCTCGAACGCCAGGCAGTGTGCACCAACCTCAACGAAACCCGCGAACGAGCACACGGTACCCTGGTGAGCCCTGGATGTAAGCAGCAAAAATGCTGAGATTTAGCATGATTCAGGCGTCAAAAGGTCATGCGGTTCATGATTCAAGATGGATTTATATGGGTTTGTCTAAATGATTAGGGGAACCCCACAGACATTGGATCGTCAAAATTTAATCATTTTACCAAAAAATCGTTTGTTGGGTGCCCCGTGATTGTCAGACAGACCCATTGGGAGAGCACACCCAAGGAACGGTTTCATGGTATATCATAAGGACATAATATATATATATAATATTATATAATTAGCTATATAGCCAACAATATGATTTGGACAATTTGGATGTGTCTGAAAATGCGGGTGCACTCCAATTCATGGCATTTCATGGCAAGTTAGCAAGCAAAGCCATGGCCGGGTCGGTGGCATTGTGAGCAAAAACGCTCCCTGAATGTACCCTCCAGTAATCAAACATAGCAAGGGGAAATCCCCTATGAGTGGATGTACATATCATCTGTAAATAGCGGATTTTCTATTGCCATGTTTGATTCCCACATGGTAGAGCCACGTAAGCAGTGACCAAGATTCAAGATACTCATTCAGTGGCCCTTCTCCGAAAGATTAGTGACAATTGGAACTTCGAACACACGTGGATCCATGAGATTTTACCGACAATCATGCTTTCACATTCATGTCAACCATGGAGTAACGAACTCTAATTGATGATATAGTTAGCGGGTTACCCACAAATGGTGATGTCATCTGCTACTGAAATGGTACCAACCCACTTGAACCGCCCTAGTTCACAAAAAATAAAAATGTGTCATGTAATTTGACGTAACCATCAAGCCATGGTGCATTTGGTTTTATGATTTACTGTCTTTGTTTTCCCTGGTGGTGATGTTCCATAGCAAACTGTCAAATCACCAAATGGTATATCCCCAGCTTTGCTCGCCCAGTGTTCCCATTATTTCCATTTTTTAAGTTAATAACTAACAACTGGAATCCTACATGATCCCACTAAAACCACTACCTATATTTTTACTTTTTGTTCTATTTTTCTATAACCCTAGAAGGATCCCACTACAATCCTATCCTCATTGTACATGATATCAACATCTGATTAGATGCTCCCATTACAGTATTTTCTCCATTATTCCACGGCTAAAGCCTTACTTTTCATGGTTAAATTGGTTAAATCAACTATCATCCCATCATAATCCCACTATAATCCCATGAATATTGAATATCATATCATATCAAAAGGCTTGCAAATCCCATTTATAGCCCATTTGTTTCAACATAAATCAACTGCAAAAGATCAGCCAACTGAGCAGTGTTCAAAATCCCTCTATCATTCCATGATACTGGCTAGTTTATAGGGATTCCCCGTTCTTGGATTATTATAATCCCCAATACATATATATATATAATATTGGGTAGTATAATCATCTATGGTCATCAACCAACAGGGGTGTTGAAACCATTGTAACAGATATGTTTCTTTGGGTTTCAAAACCATTATAAACACCCATTAACCATTATAACCCCCATGAAAACTATAGTTATACATATAAACATATATATATAATATCAACCAACAGGGGTTTTGAAACGTGTAACAATTATAAGTTGGGATGACTATAGTTATAGACCATTAACCCCCATTAACTAGTTCGTTATATCTACTATCAACCAACGACTGAAAACCGCCAACGACTCTCACGGCTTGGGCACTTCTTTACTGGCTCAGCGAGCTCCTCGAAGAAACTGAAGAGTTTCACCTGACAGCCAGCGGTGTTGCAGAACCACCAGCCGTTAACGTTTAAGGCAGGCTGCAATCATCTATTAATGGAACAATGGATTATCAATATAATTAGTTAAAACAGTTAAGTATTCCCCCTGAATATTAAAGTTAGACTATTCTCATAAATTTCAAGCTGACAAATAAGACTAAAACAAAGTGTTCCCTAAAGAATCTAAGAATCTAAGAAGTACAGTATTCCTCATTTATTAAGATTATTCTATAAAGATCTACGGTTTTCTGAAACATGAGTCCAGCATGGTCCAGCTTTAGAATGATAATTGGACTGCTAGGGGACGATAGTGGTGGAAAAATATGGTAGGGCTTGTATGACCAAGGAGGATACCCCTAGGAAAATGAGGATCCATCAATGGAATTGGAACTATCCGATCTTGGACCTAGTTCAGCTAAGGCTAAGGTATCTCACTGAAACCTTCTGGCACCTTGAAAGTTATACCAAAATTACACCGAATACGCTAGACTATGGGGCCCTATGGGCTGGTACTTTACCAAAGGGGATGGGGCCCAAAGACCCATACCCAAAGACCAAAGACTTGGACTTGCATCAAGTCTGAGTGGCTATCTTTCACCACCTCCCCATCAGAGCATGGAGGGAGCTCCAAATGTTGGCCATGCGTGGATGGGGTTTCACCCCCGCTGTTTTGGGCGAAGCACCTCTCCAAAAACTCTGAGATGTCACTGGACATTGCCCATCAAAGGGTTTCGGCTTGCGCGCCTCTTGCTTTCCTTCTACTTACTCTTTAATCTCCTCTGCGTCCTTCTCATGGTCAGCCAGTCCTGCGAGAAGACCTTTGACTTTCTGCAGCTCTTGTTCAGTCTCCTCATGCTCTTCCTTCTTCTTGACAACTCTACTTTGGAACAGCTCCACTTGGGTGAAGAGCATCTGGGTCAAAGCTTGGAGCGTGTCCAGCTGACCGAAGACGATGCCCCGAAGTGCGCGCAGCTCTTGTTGTGACATGGCAAACCAGCGGGTAGGTTTCTTTAACAGATGTTTGTCGTTGACGATGTGGTTGTGCAGGCAAAGGCTTTTTGAGAATTCAAAGTCTACTTTAGCTGTCACTATCATGCACATGATCGCATTGTTGTGTGTTGAGCCATGTTTGTTGAGCTGAGAAGTGTTCAAAACCTATTATCATCCCAAGTTATCTATGAGATACTGGTTGAGAACGGGATTTCCAGCTTTTTTTTCAAAGATTGATGGATTTCAGATAATGTTATATCAGTTTATCCTATATATAGCACCTGGTATTCGCAACCCCTGAGCTTGACAAGCCAGGGAACAGATGGGGCTGACTGCTGTTTGTTTGGGTCTCCAAGTGTGTCATATCCCCGATTTTGATTGGATACATGGCTATGGGTCAAAATTAAGAACCCCAAAGAAGGGGCCACAGATTTAGTAATCATCTTTTGAGCTCTCAACGTCCAATTCCCAGGGTACCATCTCCTCTATCTAAACTCAACATGGAACCGACAAACATGCCATATCCAAGTGAGGAGAATCATCTTCATCGTCCAGGCCCCAGTTGATCCATGTTAAACTGAGTGGATGTACATCCGTACATCGCGCAACAGGAAAGGGAAAGATTAAATAACATTACTCTTAATGATCATTCAAACAGGCAAACAGGGATGATACTATTATATATATATACATATATATATATGTTACACAGTATATAATGATGATTTAGAAAGGAATGTAATCCTATCAAACCATTCGCCAACTTGGTCACGTACCCAAACAGCACCATGCCTGTGTTTCTTCCGTCGGAGCAGCACTTCTACTCCTGACAGATGAAGCGTAGTGCATAGACAACTCGAGTGTAGGGAGACAAGTTCCGCATGTAAAGATCATAACATAAACCTGGAAGACTTAGATTTACTCAGAGAAAAGGATCTTGCGTTTCTACCTTCTTCCAGGTTTTTAGTATATGGTTGAATCGATTTTTTCTCAGATAAATCATCATTTTGGATGGTCAAGCCATCCATGGTTTCCATGGTTGAAAAACCATGTTCAACCAGCTGGTAAGTCATGCCACTTGCATATGCCCTCAAAATAGGAAAGATGCTTTGTAAGTCCAATAACTGCCGGATTTGTGGTGCATACTTGGTGGCTCATCACACGAATCATGAGTGAGTTATACTGTATCCCTGGTTTTTAGTGGGATTTATGATTTGTGTAGAGTAATTCCACTTAATTCACTGGGGTGCACTAAAATACTTACTAAGGGTGATGAACCACCCAGTTATAAGTGGGTCAACAAAAAACATTATCTTTAGATATATCTCCCGTAAACCATAGTTGATCTGGTCGCAAGCCAGCTTAGCTATCTACTACAGTAGGGGGCCACACTTCGGAGGAAAATTCAATCTGGGTCCATGTTTCAAACCCAAACCCAGGATATAATTCTTTTGTTTATATTCATTCAAAGTATTCCCTGGTTGGTGTTATACCTACCCCTGTGAAAAATATGAGTTCGTCAGTGGGGATGATGAAATTCCGAACTGAATGGAAAAATCATCCATTCATGTTCCAAACCACCAACCAGATTCCAGTTTCCCCAAATATTTCCCAGATGTTTCCCATGGGCCCAGAAGCAGGAAGATCCCATGATGTTCACATCAGCATATCACATTGAATTTTAGTAAATCCAATCCATGGGGCATGAAATCCCATGAATATCCCATCAATACGCCATCAATATCCTATTAATATTGAAAAAACAAACAAGACGTGTTTGGATGCCCTAAGTAGTGGATTTCCTATTGGGAACATAAATGAACTCATCTTCAGCAAATACAGGTCCAATCTCCGATGATATCCCCCATGTATGTAATCTCAATTCTATCCCATTATATGTCCCATCATATCTCAGTTGTATTTCATATTCAGTAAATTCAGTCATACTATTCTCAGATTATATAATAGTGCCATATCAATCCACATCAAAATATTTCCCCGTAATATTATTGTCAGATTAACTATGCCATATCAACTGATTCATTATTCCATATTTTCAGTAATGGGGAGAAGATGCCATATTTCCAGTAATATTATTATCAAAATAAATTAATCCTTGTGAATCCCTACTGTCATAGGTTTGATCATGTGTGTTAAATATGCCAATAATATCTTGATATGAAACCATGATTTCCATTCATTATGACAATAACATCATTACATGATATGTCCATTAATCATACTACCCAGATGCTCCATGTATGGAATATTTACCAACATTTGCACCAAAAATCACCCAAATGTAGGTGAATATTCCAGCACCATTGAGCATATGGGATATAGTGGTCTGGTTGGCGGTTTTTAGCCATGTTCAAAAATATGAAAGTCAATGGGAAGGATTATCCCATATATGAAATGGAAAATAATCAATGTTCGAAACCACCTACCAGTACAATATGGGATATACATTATGGGATAATATGGGATATTGATAACCAACAAATAATATCGGCTTCATCTGAAACTTCTTGGAAAACCTGGATATAGTGGTTGTTAGTCATATTGACCATCATTAATAACCATCATCAATAGCCATCATGAACCATTAATAACAATTACAGTAAATCACCATCATTTTTTTCATTCTGCAGCTGCTGAAGTCCATGCTTCGTGCTGACATGCTGTGCAAACCGGACAATCCTCAATTGGGTTGGTAGTCTGGAAGAAAATTAAATCACCATCAACCAGAGGGTTAATCACCATCGAGTCACCATGAATATGCCTATTAAATCACCATTAGTGGTTTCTCCATGCATGTTCCAAACCACCAACCAGTAACCATCATTAATAGCCATCATGAACCATTTCCTATTGTTTTCCTATTGACCTTAAATGAATGGCATCTTCTCCCCATGACATCTTCGCATCGCTATAAGATCCTCCAAAGTCCTTAAAATCTTGGTGTTTTTGGAAGAGCCAAGGTTTTACTGGGAAACCTAAGAGTTTTTTTTCAACCTATATAATTGTCTTCATATTTTACCTCAAACCCATGAGCTTGTGCGCATGTTTGTGCGTTTATGATTCAGTTTCCATTGTTTGTTTTTATTCTTGATTTTCTTCACATCTACCCAACTTGCCCAAGTATATACCTGGATTTCCATAGGGACTTCCATGTGATTTCCATTTGCCTGTCGGATGAAAAGTGTTATTTCACGCGCCAGCCAGTCCC
>Ga0126342_10011791_pt1 | contig 15602 bp, 8 predicted proteins | sample Cyp1metagenome_FD_92528 | JGI IMG/M metagenome (GOLD analysis project Ga0126342, IMG submission 92528) | Coral microbial communities from Lord Howe Island, Old Settlement Bay, Australia - Cyphastrea 1 metagenome | ecosystem: Host-associated > Invertebrates > Cnidaria > Coral ...
ATGTGCATGAGCTGGATAAGCCATGTTGGGCTTTCAAAGTGGTGGGATGGCTTATCGATAAGCCATCCCACCACTTTGAAAGCCCAACATGTGCCCCGGCTGCCCACAGCCGCAGCCATAGTAAGCACCGGGCGCTACGGCAGCCATGAGCTTCGATCGGCACGACAACTTGGTATAGTGGGATATGTGTGCGGACGAGCCTAGGCAATGTTGCTGTCACATTCCTGTCATTAACGGGTCTTTTAGGAGTCTGCTCCAGAGACTGTGGCCGTGTCTGCGCGTCTGTCTCTGCGTTTGTACTTTGCCCTTGAAACTGACGATATATTATACTAAATCCATGAAATCGATCATCTAAATGCACGGTTTGAGTGCTTGACCACCACTGTCATAGGTTGGCCGCATCCTCCAAACTCACTTGGAAAACCAGGCCATTGAGTCACCTCGTGAAGAATTTATGCTGCTACATGCTGCTACCCTCTGGCAATCTAACATATAGATCATATCACTAAGGAACATGGTCCAGTAGGTTCGACGATAAATCTCTACTTTAAATGCTGATTTTCCATAGCGCATGTGATAAATCCAATGCGATAAACCTCCATTTGTTCGTTCATACCGTTGATGGTTTACTTTTGGGTTTAGTAAACATAGTAAACGATCATAGCTCTGGAAAATGATCATAATGAGCCATTTGCAAATGATTTCCGTATTAAGAATGAAACTTAAATCAAGGTTTCAACTTTCAACCCATGAATGGCAATCCCCAAAAACTGTGCTTGTTGCTGCTGGTAACTAGAAACATGGTCAACAACTTCGCTGCAGTGGGAGTTCCCATCGCAGGATGCAGCCGGCTCTTGCAACATCGAGACTAATCCATGAAACTCAGAATTAAACCAAATGGGGTCTCTCTTTCACCATCTCTCACCCTATGTTCAATTGTTTATAGTTTATAGGTTTCCGCGCCTCCCCAGAGCAGCTGGTAGCTGGTCAATGGGGTTGGACCGCTGGGTGTCGCAGGTATGGCGATACCATAAAAACACTTGGGGAACCTTGGGGAAAATGAGGCTAATTTGGTAGCAACATGTCCATCATGTCCGATAGTGGGGTATATAATACAAAATATTACATTTCTTGAGTAATGCACATTTCGGTATATTCATGTTTCACATCTTTCAACATAAATTCATCTGCCAAGGGAGTGCCAATGCTTTGCAGAGAATCTAGCATGAGACATTTCCTAAGGATTTGGAGAAAAAAACAAACCAAATGGTGGAGTTTCCACTTGAAACTACTGACTAAACTGGCACCGTCTTGTGGTTTGGGCTAGCGATTGATGTGACACATGATAGCATTCACTCATTGACATTTGGACCGGTTTGGATGGTACAACTTCATCTTCTCCAACTATATGATCCTGTATGTGATGTATGTATGATTATGTATGAATACAATATATATATATAATATATAGCTACATATATATATATAATGTAAGGTTTTGGATCGAAGGTTTGCCCCCTCGCTCTTTTCAACCTTAGGGGACCCTCGTGACTTCCGGTCCCCGGGCAATTGTTTTTGCCTTGCTGTGCAGCTGCATCCATTTTTTCCTGAACTGGTTTCGCCCTGGGAACTTGGTGCTGCGCTGGCATTTGTGGCATTTGTGCTCTGCTAGGGTCTTGGGCTGGCCCTAGTACCACCATCAGTTGCTGAGGTCCCGGCCTCGTATAAAAATCCCGGGTTTTGGTGGTGCTGTGTATGTGGTCCTCTTCATCATTTGGATTGGCCTTCTTCCTGCACCTTTTCCTGCCCATTGACATCCTTTTTGCATTTGACAGGGTTCTGACCGAGCGCTACGGCGTCTGCATCTGCGAGACGTACCCAGAGGAGACAGAGAGCCAGGGCAAGGCTCCAGTGGTTTTTGCATCGAACAGGCAAAGCCCGTCTTGCTGGGTTTCAACTTCAGCGGATCTTTCAGACTTTGAGCTCCCATCATTCGCGCGATTGCGGTTTTCTTCGCGCCATTGTGAGAGCCATGCAGAACCAAAATGCTCCTTGGAGGTGCTTGCACTGCAAACAGCTCCGCAAGCAAAGTGCGACTCATTGTCAGACATGCCATTTACCATGGCAGACGGCAATGGACCGCACCTACATCCATGGTGTCAAGCAGCAGCAGACTTTTCCGCAGAACTATCAGCAACAATGGAATTATCAAGGTGGGCATCAGTACTACCAGGGCGACCAGTCCCCTCGCAGTCAGAAGTCCCCTCGCAGGTATCAGAGCCCTCGAAAGAAATCGCCAAGAGGAGGCAAAGGCAAGGACAATGCAGGATTTGGTCAGTCCTCTCAGTTCCAGTCCTTTCAGCACTTGCCACCTCAGGGATATCCTATGGGCCCTCCATTGCCACCACCGAGTGGTCCACCGCCTCCGTGGGCTCACCCTGGTGCACCGAGCAATATGATGCCGATGATGAACATGATGCCGATGCAGAACGTTTCAGTGCCGCAGCAGTGTGCTCCTGCGCAGGCCTTTGCCCCTTTGGCAATGCCTACGCCTGCAATGCCAACTCTGGTGCAAGAGGCGGTGCCGAACGAACTGCTCAACTATTTGCAGAAGCGCTCTGTGGATTTACCTCCGGATGTGCAACAAAGAGTCCAGACAGAGTCGAGGAAGCAAGGAAAGAGGGTTATCAAAGATCTTCAAGCAGCAGCCAAGTCTCTGGGAGAGGCCCGCACTGCCTACGAAGAAGCCCTGGTTGCCCGTACCCAGCATATCAGCTCCTGGAAATCCTTTTTGGCCGAGGCTGTGAAAAACTGGACAGATTATGCCAAGCTTTTCGAACAGCACGAACAGGCCTTACAGTTGAGAATTTCATCTGCGAAGGACCAATTCCAGGAAGCCAAGGAATGCCTCGATGCTTCCAAAACCTCTGCAGGACAAGTTACCGAGATCAGCGACGAGGAGGAACTTCCGGGCGACTCCGAAAATTCAGCCATGCAAATCACCGAGAGTATCCAGACGCTCTCCAACTCCTTGATGAAGCTCTCCAAAGACGCAGAGTCTATCCAGGTGGAAGGACCATCAGCGAAAAGGCCCAGAATGGAAGAGAAAAAGGAGGAGGGATTTGCTGGAGACGGTTCAAAGCAGCCTTTCAGTTAGGCGGACTGTCTATGACCTTATGGTATAGCAGTCGGAAGCCAGATGTTTTTGATCTTCCCGCAATTGCTGCCCTCAAATGGAGTCATAGCGTTATGCAAGAGCCGGACTTTTGCTGTGAATTTGGTGCCAGAGAAGTCGCTCACAAACTTGCCTTTGAGATTGAACTCGAGGGAGACCGTCCCATTCTTCCCAGTCACAGTTCCCCTTCGAATCCTCGAACCAGCAGACGTCAAGATCTACATGTGGGTTTTGCAGACATGACGGAGCTGAGGTTGAGTTTTGAAGATGACTGGAAGTTTCATGCGTTTTCCTTGCCTTCTCATTATTTTGCCTCGGGGATCACACCATGGAGTGGATGCCAGAAGATAGCGGAGATGAAACAAAGCCGCTTTCACTTTTGTCCTTGGCATGATGGAGGACTAGTACGAAGTTGCGAGCCTACACATGCGCAAGAACACCATCGAATTGCGTCCATCCCTGCTGATTCATCCCAGGCAAAGAATTCTGACAATGAACGGTTCATCCCTTTTATCAACTTTGACAAGACGTTTGCAGATCCCAGCAACTTCACTGGTCGATTCTCCGGCACGAGACAGCACTTTGCTGACGATGCTGTAGTAGATCCCAATGACGTAACTGGTGATACCTCCAGTCATCCTGGAGTCATCGAGCAATATAAAATCACGGACAACTACTATGACAATCCAGCACGCCGCATCCAACAGGAACCTGAAGAACCTGATCCTGACGTCATTCCTGACATTCATGAAGCGCCACAGTTTGCTCAAGATCTTCACGCAATCGCTGGACGTTTTGCCATTTATGACGATCCGGATGGAGATGGAATTTTGCGGCTGAGAACTTGGTATCTTCACCATCAACACATGATTGTGAACTTCCATTCCAGGACCGTTGAGCTGGATGAAGATTGGCGGCGTTGGTCCGATGATATCATTGGCTCTTGGCGAACTCATCTTCATGCTGGGGCCAGTATTTTCTTTCATCTTGTCCATCCGGATCCGTACAGAGGATATCTCAGACAAGAAGTTCATTGTGACATCATCATCACGCAAGGCAACGAACTGCCACGACGCGCAGGGCTTCTGACTGTTCACTATCAAGGAGAACAAACAGACCCGCACACTTATGCAGTTGCGAGTTCCCTGGAGATGGTCGTCAGTGGCAAACGATTAGTCGAAGCGGCGGATGCTGATCAATGGTGTCTCAATTCTCTCCATCGATGCAGCGTTGCATTTGGGTGGCAACACATCCCCTTTGATTTTCAGCCTATTCATCAAGTTCAAAATGGACATGCCTTCACTATCATCGTTACGAAAGCGCGACAAGAGCATGACCTTTCTCTTCCTGATCCGGCTGAATCATATGGGCAGAATACGCAAGAACATGACTATGAAGAAGCTCCACATGCTGGAGAATTTGCCCGGTCTCCTCAAAGTGTGAGGTCAGCATCTTCTCTTCCATCACGTTCGGACTTTGAGGTAGGAGTTCATGTCTTCCGTCTTGGAATGCCTGATGAGCACTGCTATGTGGGCTGGCAGGATTACCGGCAAATTCTTTCTGACATCACCAGATGTGTACATGCTCAGCGCAACGAGATTGTGGCACTGCACTACCTGCAAGCACTTCCAATCGGGATCCATTTTGAAAATGAAAAGGCAGTCATTTTGCAATCCATTCATGACATTCCGGCTGCGTCCATGGAACAATTGATTCTCTTGGACCTGGAGATACATTCTCATGCCCTTCCCAATGGATTGCTGGTGCCGCCAACAGTCTCTAGAAGAGTGATGCGCATTCATCCTCCATTGCATCGATCACAAATGCTGTTGCTCCCGGGCCTCAATGACCATTGCGAGCTACATGGAGACAAATGCATCATCTTTGAGAATAACCTCATTTGGTCCTCTAATGACCGAACAGTTCATGCATTGACACATGGTGCCTACATTAGGATACAAGTGCCACCTCCCGATGATCCACTTTTGGACACGGAATCGGCCATTGCAATATCCCGTGAATTTGCGCTGGAATCCGATCGAGGACACTTTGCGACCTTCTGTCAAGGCAATCAACAACCACCACCAGACTTTCCTCCTCCTGATGAAGATGGTAGCGCTTTATTGCAACATTCCATACGCAGTTTCGTGGCTTCATGCTCTGCATGGCAGGTTCAGTGGCAGCCCATGCAGATGAAAGTTTCTCCAGAGCACGTTGTCCAACCGGCGATTCATCGGGCAAGCCAAGGTCAACAGCAAGAACCTGCACCACAAAGACCTTTCAGCAGTTTTCATGGCAGAGATTTTGACACTCTGTCCAATCTCTTTGCATCTCACTCCCTGATTGAATGTGAAGAAGAAGGTCCTATTGCCTATGTTGATACTTGGTACATCCACCATGAACGTCAGCGACAATGTCGAGCACCTCGTGCGGTGCGCCTCTTCCAAGATCCTGCGGAATGGATTGAAGACCTTTTGGAACCCTGGCGTGACATCATTGATCCGACCATTGCCATCACGATCTTCCTTGTGAGACCCACACCCCCATGCACTCAGATGGAATGTCTTCTTGCCCATCTCATCATTGAACAGGCACCTAGACCAGAGTGGGTTGTCGGTCTCATCTCCATCCAGGAAGTGAATCCTCAGGGAATTTCCATTGATCACCGTGCCTTTTCCTTGCCCTCATTGATGTGGGCTCAAGCAGTGATTCGATATGCGGACATCCTTGAACGATGTCGTTTTCGCAGCTGCACAGTTCAAAGAGGAGCCATACCTTTTGGAGTTTTTGACATGGACCATGTGGATCCGGGCATGAACTTGGTTATTGTTGTGCGCGACAGAATGCCATTTGTTGCGTCAAGCTCCATTGAGGGTGACGTCAGTGGACTCATGCAGCGCCCTCCAGATCCCCATGTTGCGGCTGGACCACCTGAAGGACCTGCAGCGGCGGCGCCTTTTGCCTTCAATCCGAACGCAGCTGCCTTCTGCCCGGGCCAAGCACCACTCAATGTTCAGCCTGAGACCATCCAAGAGCTCCATGAGCACTGGCGCCGAACTGCCTTTTGCTGGGAGGATGAATCAGCTTCGACATCGGTCATCACATGGTTCGTCGATCAATTTCACCAGCACCTTCATTCATGTTGGCAGCCTCGAATAGTACGGCTTTACGAAGATTTTGATGCCTGGGAAAGCACCATGCGGGCTGCCTGGAACGATGTTCAACTGCCTGGAGCTCCCATCTTGTTCCACGTAGTGCTACCTGTGCCACCCAATACAGGGCCAGAAATTGCAGCACATGTGTTGTTGGTTCAAAACCCACAGGACACGCTCTCTTCCAGTGTTGTCACGGTTTTTGAAGCCAGTACAGGAATTGCTCGGCTTAGCCATCAACTTGCTGTTACAACTCATGAACGACTTCATCTGGAGCACCTGGTCACTGGGCTGGGTCTTGCCGGAAGATGTCTTCATCCTGGAGCTCCGTCAATTTGCGAAGCATGGGTAGGATCCATTGCTCTACGTATTGGACATCCATTTCCGGCCCGCGATGGCACAGGCATTATCTTGCAACTTAGCAGGCGGCCAAAATTTTCAAGAACAACAAGCTGCACAGGCTGATGCTACCAATCTCCTTCAGATTGGAACGCAGTTGCATACCGGACGAGAGAGGCGCCTAACACATGGGCAGGTGGCTCATACCCATGGGCCTCCCTCCGGTCAACCAATAACCTGTGCAATTAAACTGATTCGCACAAGCTCCGACATGCCCTTCCTACCTGCATATGTCGAGGTTCCGGAACCTCCAACCTCGCACTGCATTCAACAAGAATTGCAAGCCTTCGGCATTCATTGCAACGTGCTGTTGCTCTCCAATGATTGCGTTGCTTTATGCCTTTCATTGGATGAACCACCAGTTTCGCAAAGGAAAGACATGGCACACTTTGCTTATCTTCCTCAAGAGGAACCATGGCAAGCCATTCTGCATTCTATGCCATATGAGAAGGACACGGAATTGGAGCACATGAGGCATCTTTACAGCCTGGGCTTTGAGAAAGCGGTCATTTTGAAAACTCTCAGATGTGATTTTGGTTTTCATGAGATCCACTTCAAAGAAACCTCAGGTATGATGCAATCCACGCCCAAGCAGCAATCAATGCTACCTCCATGGCCACAACATCAGCCCAAACGTCCCCAGGGACCCATGTATCAACCAGACAAGGTCCGCACAACTCCGGACTGCTCTCTTGCGTGTGGCATCACTACGGACGATTTGATGGCTTTCTTCACTTCTTCAAAGGGCACTTTGCGCACGGCCTTTGAGAACCTTGACATGCCAGAGCTTTGCACCCAGCATTTTGCGACATTGGCACATCATTGCCATTTTGACCGTTTAGTCATCTATGCTGACGGATCATCGCAAGCACGCAGCCGACACATTTCTCCACAGCAGAATGAGGAAACCGGAACACCCGATGCATGGTGTTTCCTTGTGCTCGGCGAAACTTATACATCCAGCAGCACTTCAGACATTTCGCTCATAGGTTGGTCTGCTCATCATGTCAGATGCGACGCCACTCATGACTGGTATGTTGGGGCAGACCGAATCGGTTCTGCAATAGCCGAACGTGAAGCCCTATTGTGGGCGATGATCTGGAGAGTGGGACAAAACTCCAACATCCCCACGGTATTCCGGAGCGATTCGATGCTCGCACTTCAACAAGCTCGAGGCGACATTGGTGCACTTTGCTGTGATGAGTCATTCCAAACCTTGCGCGGTTGCGCACAACTGCTGGAATCAGCGCTTGCCCCAGGTGACTTCGTTCTTGAGCATGTTCCTGGTCACGCTGGGGATCCTTACAACGAGTTCTGTGATTGGGGTGCGAAAGCCGAAGGTAGAGGTGGTTTTTTCCTGCCCGGACCTAATTTCCAGCTTGCAACCTGGCGCCCGCTCCTGCCTTATCTTTGGATGATTTTTGGCGCCTCTGTTGGAGCTCCTCAGTTTAGTGGAACAGGATTTGACATCTCTCCTCCTGCTCTTCCTCCTGAAGAACTGCCTCCAACCGCGAAGCAAGGACCTTCAAGTCAAAGGACCCTTGATTTCAACATCAGCATCGCCACTGGCAATGTGCTCTCACTGGGGCGAGGCCCCGTGGGCTTCAAAGGCAAGCTGGACTACTTGCGCTCCCAGCTCAAAGATCTTCATTTGAATTTCTTGGGCGTACAAGAAACAAGGGCGGACGCTGGATCCTCCCTACAGGAAGGTATCCTCAGACTTTCCTCTGGCGCAGACAATGGACATGGAGGGGTTGAACTTTGGTGCAATCTTCAACAACCAATTGCGATCAGCAAGGGCAAAAGCATTTGCCTTGCGAGAAGTCATTTTACAGTTGTCTTCCATGATTCTAGACGTCTTTTGGTTAGAGTCCTACATGACTTCTTTGAAGCGTGGTTCTTGATTGGTTATGCACCACACAGTGGCTACAGCGCTCAAGACAAGGAGAATTGGTGGAAATCCACACAAGATGTGGTGACCAGTCATGTTGATCATTTCACGCCTCTCTTCGTGTGTATTGATGCGAATGCAGGCCCTGGTGAACCGGATGGGACTCACATTTTCCAACCGGGTTTTCGAACCTCAACTGGCACCCCTTTTTTGAAGGACTTCCTTACAGACCTTCATCTATGTGCGCCTATCACCAGTGCAATCCATGAGGGCACCACATGCACGTGGACTTCCCCGACACAAGAGGAGTTCACCATTGATTATGTACTCATTCCGGCGAATTGGTTGCATTGGTGCTCAAGATCCTGCATCTTGGAGGACTTCGACCTTGGAAACAAAGTTGTTGATCACGCGGTGCATGCTGTGGAACTCAAATGGCAACAGACGTTTTCATCTTTCAGTTCCACTGGATTGCCACACCTCGGTTTTGATCGCAATCGCATCCAGCAACGCATGCCAAATGCCTTCCAGCCCTTCGACATCCCTGCATGGTCTTCAGATGTTGAACGGCATCTCAAGTGTATCAATAACCAACTTCACTCTCAGATGCGTCGGAATTGTCCTAGACCCAAACAAGGACCCAAAAGGCCTTACATCGATGAAGCCATCTGGAAACTTCGCAGGCAGAAGCTGGATCACAAAGCACAGCTCAAACACATTCGCCTTCTCCTGCATCGAGAAACACTGGCACGGATCTTCACTGCGTGGAAAACACAAGATGATCGCCATCGAGAAGCCTCTTACTGTTTTGGAACCACTCTGCGGATTGGCCTTCTGAAACATGGTTTAGGACTCAGACGTCAAGCAGCCCTTTTGAAGCACCAAATCAGCAAGAGCAAATGTGCTGCCCTTCAAGAGGTCATCAGTCATTTTACGCAGTCCACTGGAGCGTCGGAAATTCAGAAGAAACTACGACCCTTCATTGGATCCAGTAACAAGCTGAAGCAAGGTCTTGCTCCGCTGCCACTGATTAAGGATGCACAAGGACAACCGTGCACATCACAGACTGCCGCCATGAATCGTTGGATTGAATTTTTCAGCGAGATGGAAGGAGGGGAACGTGTTGATGATGCAACTCAACGCACTTTGTGGAGATCCAACCTTGCTATGCTCCGCAACTTCAACCTGGAGGTCCCGATCACGGAGATGCCATCTTTGGCTGAACTGGAACAGGTATGTCGCCAAGTCGCCCCTGGGAAAGCATCTGGTATGGATCGAATTCCATCTGAATTGATGAGATATTGCCCCCGTGATGTTGCAAAGCATCTTTACTCCCTGCTGCTGAAGATTGCCCTGCAAGGACAGGAGCCTCTGGAGCACAAGGGTGGCTATCTCATCCCCATTTGGAAAGGGAAGCTTAGCCGCGATTGCTGTCAAGCCTTCCGGTCCATCCTCATCTCGTCTATGGTCGGAAAGACACTCCACAAGGCCTTGCGTACCAAGCAGACAGAGCTGTACCAGACCTATCTTCATCAACAACAGCTGGGAGGCCGTAAAGGCATCTCCGTGGTCCTATGTGGTCATCTGGTCCGCGCTTTTCTGCGTATTTTCGCTGCACGAGGACAACCTACAGCCGTTTTGTTCATTGACCTCCAGGAGGCTTTTTATAGAGTGGTTCGTCCACTCGCGATAGCCGGCCCTTGGACAGATGAGCTCATTGCTTCGATGGCTGCAAGGTTGCACCTGACACCAGACCTCCTGCATGACCTCTACCAGCACCTACGAGAGCCCAGCTCAGTGGAGCAAGCGCGAATGAGTGTCACAGCACAGAAAGCAATTCGAGCCCTGCACACTGACACATTTTTTGCCTTGCCAGGGCAACAGGACAGAGTGCGCACCACACACGGTTCGAGGCCAGGTGACTCGTACGCCGATGTGGTGTTTGGGTATTTAATGTCGCGGGTCTTGCAGAGCTTCGAAGCTGATCTCGCGCACACCCACATCTTGTCTCAGTTCCCAGCAGAGCCCAGCATTGACCTGCACTCCAGCGGCTTTCCTGATCAGGATACTCCGCCCCAGACACTGCTTGGCCCTTGTTGGATGGATGATTTGGCGATACGATGCCATTGACAGCGGAGACGAATGCAGTTCTTCACCGCAACCTGCAGACAGCTACCAGCAGTATCCTGGATACCCTCCGGGCTCATGCAATGACGCCGAATTTGGGACAGGGCAAGACTGAAATTCTCTTCAAGCCTCGAGGTGTTGGAGCGCAGAAATTTCGGAAGCAGCTCTTTGGTCCTCATGCACCCAACTGCATCACAGCCATTGGAGAGTATGATACTTACAAGGTCAACCTTGTCAATTCGTATCTTCACTTGGGAGGGCTGACACATTATACAGGAGACCTCCGCAAAGAGACCCGGAGGAGGATCGCAATTGCGCATCAGAGTTTCAACAAACATCGCAAAATCATTTATCAAAACGAGACTCTCCCTATGTGTAGAAGATCAGAGATTTTCTCGAGTTTGATTCTGAGTCGCCTCCTTTATGGAGCAGAAACCTGGTACATTCATGATTTGAAAACCAAAGAGTTCCTGCACAGTGCGATCATCAAGCTCCTGAAGCGTCTCCTTCGTTGTTCGGCTGATGACCACATCACGGATGAGGAAGTACTACATCGCAGCAACATGCCGACTCCGACGGCTCTTCTTCGACTCAAAAGACTGAGCTACTTGTGCTCCCTTTTGAACAATGGACCCTCAGCCCACTGGGGACTTTTGAATCAAGATCAAGCCTGGCTGGCACTGATCAAGGATGATCTTCAATGGATGGGAGATCAACTTGCCAACTCATGTAGCCTAGGCAACCCATGTGAGCACACTGAACGTTGGCTGGAAATTATGCGTTATCACAAAGGATATTGGAAACGACTCCTTCGCAGAGCCCGTGAGCATTCCATTCTCCTGAATTCCAGACATTTTCTTTGTGTTGCTGCACATTGGCGAGTGCAACAATCGCTTCAAGGCCATGCTCTTTGGAAAGGCTCTCCCAGGCGAAGCAGAACTGCATCCACAAATGATGGCCCTTTCGGTTGTATGATGTGTGGACTCAGGTGCAAGACTTTCGCTGGGGAAGGCGCTCATATGAACAGGACACACGGTCAAGTGCATCCTGTCCGTACATTGATTGACGGAACCCAATGTGGAGCATGCCTTAAGGAATACTTCACTTATAGCAAGTTGAAAACCCATCTCATTCGTGCCAGTTTTTGCCGACAGCAACTTCTGGGTCGCAAATTGAGAGTAGGATTAGGACCTGGCGAGGGATCCACTTCCAACACGGCCCTTCAACAGGCATGGGATGGGCGCCTTCCTCCTCTCCAAGCTGAAGGTCCTCTTCTTCCTACAGCATGCCCACGGGATTTTGAGCCTGAGCATCCTGAGCTTTCTGAGACTCTGTCCCTCATGATTGTAGAGATGGATGAATCCGGACCTGAGTTTTTTGAACATGAAGCGAGAAAGGTTATTGCGTGTCTTCCAATTTCATGGACCTTGTGCGTCAACACCTTGCGGAGCATTCAACGAATGCTTCCATGTGCGGAGTTGAGCCACAATGAGCAGACCATTGGCAGGCTCCAGACGTGCATTGATGGTTTATGTGATTCGGAGACGTGGCCCTTCCTGAGACAGCCGTTGAGCCATCAGGCATGTATGCCCACCCTGGCGGAGATTGAGAGAGAGTTTGAACAGGCATCAACTCTGAACTTTCAGCCGCCTGAGATTCCGAGACCACGCAGCAGTGAACGCATTTTTCTCCATATCTTTTCAGGAAGGAGGAGAGAAGGAGATTTGCAATTTTACATGGAAAAGCTCTTTGACCAATTTTGTCCTGATGGCACCATCCTTTGTGTGGTTTCGGTTGACTTAATGATCAATCAGCAATGGGGGAACGTGCGCTTGCAAGCCACTCAGCAGTTCTGGTTACAAGGGGTGCGTGCAGGATGGGTATGTGGTGCGCTATGTGGACCGCCCTGTGAAACCTGGTCACAAGCCAGGCATGTCCAGGAGGTGCCTCACACTATGCGTGGCCCAAGGCCTCTCCGTGATAGCGACAATCTTTGGGGCTTTGATTCTTTGAACTTGCGAGAAGCCCAGCAAGTAGCCATAGGCAATGAGCTCCTTCTTTTTACGATCGAGCTCCTTTACGCTTTGGCATGTGCTGCAGGCTTTGGTGTCATTGAACATCCCAAAGAACCAGATGACCCTGCCAAGCCGTCAATTTGGAGATTGGCAATCACGAAGCTCCTCGTCCAGTTCCCAGGGGTCGAGGTCATTGATTTGGCACAAGGTCTTCTAGGTGCTCATTCACTCAAACCAACGCGACTCCTTGCCTTGAATTTGCCGATGCTGCGAGGGCATCTGAGAGCGCACCAGGTGACACCTGACCTTCCAAAGAGAAGCGCCATCGGCAAAGCTGATGATGGCACATGGCGCACATCACCTTTGAAGGAATATCCACCAGCCATGAACATGGCCCTGGCAAAGTCCTTCTGCCAATGGTTCCATGATCACGCATCTTGTACAGATTTTTTCATGGATCCAACCTTTTTGCAACGATGCCGTGCGATGACGTGCCGCACTTTTGGCGATTTCATTGGTCCAGACTTCGGTGGATGACCTTCTACCAGTTGTGGACCGAATTCGATACTGTGCCAGCTGCGACGAAAGTCCCTATGTGCTGTGCCAAAAAAAATATATAATGTAGCTATATATATATATATAGATAATTACATACATTATGGGGTTGGTGCCCCAAAATCCAATGGCTAATCATCATCTTGCCTATACAATATGGTCATTTACGGGGATATCCGATATATACTTACCATTACTTACCCTATTTTCACACACCCACCCGTATATGTTTATATTTTGTACATTGTCTACAACACACATGGGGGTTTCTTAACATTGGGGATCCCCAAAATGGATCAACATGGATGGTTGAAAAAATGGACAATCCGACAATCCGACAACAAAACGGATGATTTTTCGTGGTAACCCCATGGCCCATTTTAGGAAAGCTCCACTAATATTGTGTCATAGACCACCTCTATGACAGGCGGTTTATCAAGGTCCATCCCCACCTCTTCCGGACGATGTCGGCCTGGTGTAGATTGCTGTGAGGCTGGATGCTTGTGACCCTAATGTGACACGCTAAATAATACACAAGAGAATAAACATCAAAATAAACATATGAAATAAAACAACATAAAACAACTATTTCATGTATAGGTAGCATGTGTATTTAGTATTTACATAGGACGTAGCTAGAAGAATGGCAGGTAGGTATTTAGCAATTCTAGAGGCTGCGTATACCCAAAATGATCCAAAAATTCAATATCAAGAACTGACTCAGAGCTTGGCATCCTGCCTTTCGTAGATATTTGCCACATGCAGGACAGAAGTTGTTTCCCCCTTTGAACAACTTCACCTGCATTGCTGCCTGAAGAATAATCTTCACCTGTCTTCGCCAAATTCAGGTCATCACTCGATGAAGGGATATCGGATATCAGAGAAACGCAGCCAACACCGGTGCGCACGCTGCAATCAAGTCGTGGACAGGCGACAGGAACGGAATCTGCCGAATCATCGCAGCTTGAGGGAAATCTCTCACGCCACGAGGGCGCTTTTTGCGGCCACGTTTTGCCAGCGGGTTTTGTAGGGCTCTCTGCAACACCAGTGACACCGGTGACACCAGCGAGTTTGAATCTGCAATTGCTGCAATGTTTGCAATCCTTATGACTGAGCTGAGCCGCAAGTGTGCCACGCTTTGGAGCCAGGTGTACTTGAGGCCTGATACATCACTGCCCCTCCCAGTCTGCTGTTGCTGCCAATGTTGGACTCCAAAAATGCTCCAAAAATGACCGAGGCCATCGCCCTCATGTCAGCCGGCATGACCGGCATGGAGCACAAGCGTCGAAAGTTATACTCGGCACTTTGAAGATTCGCTTCTTGCAGCATCACAGCCAAATTCAATCGAACTTTGGGAGCATCTGCCACGTCATCCAACCCTGCTTCTCAGCCAAATGCAATGCTGTCTGGTAGTGCTGGATTGCCACTGACTTCAAACCAGCAGCTCATCTCAACTGTCCCCGCGTGGCATGAGCATGCCAATAGGCAGGATTCAGAGATGTTGCGATTTCTGCATGCCGGCTGGCCTCTTGCAAGTTCCCTCCACTGTTCTGTAGCCTTGTCGCTAGCAAATCATGTAGTTTTTCTTTCCTAGAATTCGCGTCAAGACCAGAATGGTAAAGCCCCTCAGCTGTCCACCAAGCTTTGAAAAAGAGGTTGCAAGCCCCCGATGAAGGCAAACCCTCTCTGGAAGAGTCTTTCCTGGTCAGCGAGCAGCCACGGGAAACGCAAGAAACATCAGGAAACCGAAAAACAAAAGAACCCAAATTCTCCAATTTGCTCTGCGCCTCTGGCATGTGTGGCCTTCTGACAAAGGTTGTTGGGAACTTCGCTGGTTTGAAACATACTCAATAAGACAAGTTTCTGCCAACTTTCAACAGTGGAGATCCATAGATCACCCATGGCAGGAGAACTCTCACATCAGCGAAGCTTGTCAGCAATGGAATAGATTGATGGCTCCAATCACAGCAAAGTGGCCATGGCCAAACCAGCAATCGCAAATGCCTCCAGGGACACGAAAAAATGTCAGCTGTTGAAAAAATATCAGCTCCATCTCAGCACTTTCTGTAGCAATTATATATATATATACAGTATTTTATATATATATATATATATGTATGTATATATATATGTATGTATATATATATATATATGTATATATGTATATATATGTATATATATATGTGTGTATATATATATGTATGTATATATATATATGTATACATATATATATATATGTGTATATGTATATGTATATATATATATATATATGTATATATATATATATA
>Ga0126342_10011792_pt1 | contig 15600 bp, 13 predicted proteins | sample Cyp1metagenome_FD_92528 | JGI IMG/M metagenome (GOLD analysis project Ga0126342, IMG submission 92528) | Coral microbial communities from Lord Howe Island, Old Settlement Bay, Australia - Cyphastrea 1 metagenome | ecosystem: Host-associated > Invertebrates > Cnidaria > Coral ...
TCCACGAACACCACACCGCTCCAGCAAGGAAGCGCCCTTTTCTCTGAAAGGCAACAATGCTGATCCAGGATATGGCTACCAAGCCAACGCACCAACCGAGCGGCCACGCTCGAAGTCACCAGTGAGGATTGAGCTCCCAAGCTCAGGACTATGGCAGCAAGGCACGGAAATCCCTACCCGCCTTCTCCCGGGGCTCCCTGAGCCGCATGTGCCTACAGCGTTCGAAGGCATCTGATTGCTGTTCAAGCAAAGGTACCTGGGCAAACAAGTGGAAATTCACAATATATATATGTATATATATATATGTATATATATATATATGTATATATATATATACATATACACATACTTGTACGTATAGTATGTACGAGCAACAATCGTATTGTCATGTGTTGTCCGAACATGGGAGATTCACCTCAGTCGCGACGGGAAGATGAGGTGGCAACAGCAGAGGGCCGGCTCTTCTTCTTCCATCAGGTGACCTGCTGCTGCTGGGGGTCGATGGACGCACCAAATCAAACATGTTGAACTTTCCTGCTTGTTAATTGGACTGTGTTGGACTATATTCATTTTTTTTGTGATTATTGATTATGATTGATCATCATACTAAATATTGTTTGCGGAATCCTTGCGTACCCTTTTTTGCCTCCCACTTTTTTGGCCGAGCTGTTCCTCAGACGTCAATATCAACGGGGGGTCCGTTCGGCCCGACCCGGTTCCGTTCAAAAGGTCCGGCAGCAATCGCAGTGGCACCAGCCAGCGGAACTCAATCCCATTCTGGGCGTGTGGAAGGAGGTCAGCACGGGAGGTCGAAGGTTGGAAATGTCAAGCCCGGATTTTGTCAAAGCTTTGGGCTGACCATTGGAGAGGTATCATTTTAGTAGCAAATGATCTTACATGTGGGCGGTTGCGCCCAATTCTTAAAGTCTTAATCAACCATGGTTCATCAGCTCCTTCTCAGTGCCGCGGTCAAAAAACTGGATACTTGGCCCGGATAATTTCATTGGGGGTTTATGATATTTTGATCTATTTTATGATGTCCAATATAAGGATTCTCATCATGGGACGGATGACCCATACGATCTTTTGACCACGATATGATACTTGTGGTTAGCAGGGATGCTCTTATGTCAAAACAACATTGACAGAGCTTGGGAGGTTTGGGAGGTCCATAGATCTATCTGACCGACACAGACATACCTGTTTTTCCGAGATAGAGAGCAAGATCATAGAGCATCATGAAGCATTGTATGAGACGACAGATTCGCAGAAGTTTCAAAGCGGCACAAGTTTCGCCGAAATTTTCGGCAAGGCTCGTGATGAGCAAGGATCGCATGTGACCTTTTGGAGGTGTGGTACCGGTGTTCCGGCTTGCCCCCCCATCCAATCGGTAGAAGCGAAATAAATGGTATACTATACCCAACCGGCCCCTACATTTCTTAGAAGGATATCATTGCAAGAAGTGTCATGCTAAAATCTGAAGTTCATTGAAATGATACAACATGACATGTGTATGACTCAATACGATCAACTCCTACATTTGGATGGTTCGCTGCGGAAAGTGATCGCTGCCAAAATCGCCCCAGGAATGACCTCTTGCGAATCTCGCTGTGGAAGGAGATTTCAGGGAGTGAACTTTTGGTTACCACCATTTTTTTCAAAAAAAATGGTTTGTTTTCTAAAGTGGGGGCACCTAAAAAATCCACCAAAATCTTCAGAAATAGGTCATTTCAAATGGGCGTTGGCTAATGGTTTCTCTGCAAAATGGGGGTCAAATTCCCGACCCCACTAAAGTTGGACGGTTGAAAGTTGATGCTTGAAAAGACCACCAACTGGGGTTCCATGCGTTTCAAACTTTATAAAACACCCAAATAATATATAGAGTATATATAGAGAATATAGAGACATTTGGACATTGGGTTACCTTCAGCAAATTGTAGGACATTTTTTTTCCCTTCAATCCAACTGGTTGCCTGGTTCTGGAGGTTCCGGTATGAGTTGAGGTTTAGGTGTGGTGATTTTCGTTAAACAGATGTCTTAATTAATCGATATATCAGAAACCTAGTGAGACAGTGCGCCCATTGCCAGGATGTGCCAGGGCACTTGACATGTGTTCAGTTGCTGCTGTCACACCTTGCTACCACCCTTGCAGTCGGGGATACCACCTGGCTTATATATGGCAATGACTCAAAACCCTGGCACCCTACCTAAAATTTGGCTGGTTAACGGATGATCATGTATGTGTATTCCCCAAGTCATATAGGATTAATGGAAAGGTTTTGACCCATCCCCTAAATATATATTTATATAGATATATGATATTTCAAATGTCTGCATGGTTAATGGGACACATATTCTCCCAAATATCGAAATCATAGGATTTTTCAGCGATTTTTCACATGGACTGATCCAGCGTGGTCCAGGATCCCAGGGAGACGTCCAACATCTTCCAGGCGACGAGGGGAATCATCAATCATCTCAATAGATTAGTCCAAACTTTTGCCAGTCTTGTTGACTTCCTGTTGAACGGAATGATGAAAAATGCAGGTCATATATCATATATATTTTTGATTCTCAGTTTCTTTGAGCCCCCAAAGTTGCGGTTTTCACCAGGCTGTTCTGCCAGCCTTCCGAGGCGGCGATGGATGGAAACCTCTTCTTCCTGCAACTCTACAGCCAGGTGAGCGGAATGGGGCAACATGAATGCCATTAATGCTGCTTCTCGGAAATGATTTCTATGGGTTTGTCTTAAAGTACACCCAAAGAACATCCTTAGTAGGGACAATTATGATCATTTCCGACCAAATTCACATGCTAGTCGATACAATGAAACCCCCGGGTTGGAAGTTCAGGTCAGAGAAACACCCACATCTGTATAATCATGTATGACCATTGTATTTAACGTTTGATTCCTGGGCTCTGCCTATGTATGTGATGCAATCATCGCGGTTTTCGCCAACTTCTAATGATGTTCTTTGTGCAGACTGGACTGCGGATTTACCAGATGGAAAAAGACATGATTTCGTTCTCTAGAGAGGTTCAATGAATATGCCACTGATGCAGCTCCTCATTGGTTCATATTCGTTCCTGGTTCCGTTCGGGTCCACCACATCATGCAATATCCATGTCGCATTGACGGCTGAAATCCCCGAAGCTCCATGGGTCAATCACAAAAATACATGCGACTAGCGGGTCCATCGGTTTTGGATTCTAGATTCTAGATGATTCTAGATATTTTCTAGATGATTCTAGATATTTTCTAGATATTTTAAGCATTTCGCCATAATTTGATGAAGTTTTCGACCTTTCATGACATTGACATAGCCATCAAGTCGTGGCTTGCGATTGCGTTCAGGTCAGTGGAGACTTGGATTGTACTGATCACAGGAAATGTAGTGTCAGTGCCTCAGTGGTGAGTAGCCGACAAGTAGTAGATACAAGAATATATGGCTAGGAATCAATACCTATGAAAATACCATTTTTAGAGGATGAACATCCATGAATCCCAGCTATTTTGATGTGAACAGAAGGGGTACTATTGGTTTTGACACACTGCCATATGTCTAATATGTATTAATATGTAGAATATTTAACTTATAAAAACTATATATAAGATAATATATATATTGAATGTATACAACAATATATACATAGTGTAAACATATAGTATTGTTTTACAGTAGCGTATACTTAGACTGTAGTGTATCACTGTAATATATATATATATAATAATATATTATATATATATGATAAAATATAATAGCCATGATAATAGCAAGAATGATCAACAACAACAATAATAATCATATCAATACGTAATTACATGCAACACATAGTATAAGATCTGGATGAATCACAATGACCTCAATGTGACGTCACAGGCATGATGATTAGCAAGGGGAACCATCCCCAAATGGCCTTGTTTCAACTATTTCCAGGATAGTGAAATATTAAAATTCAGCCAGGTATGATACATATTATATATACATGTAGTATACAATATGTAGAGGATAGTGCATCATGCATTCTATATTATGTATGATATGTAAATATGTATATATAATGTAACACACATTTTTTGATGTATATAATCTGTATATATATAATAGTACATGAAATATGATATGTGTATATGTACACAAGCTTATTGGTTCTATCTCCAATCTGTCCCAACATCCGCAATTGACGAATAAAGCTGACATTACCCACCTGCATCCATTTGGGTGTTTGTCCATTTGCATGGGGAAAATGAGGTTACAAACTACTGGATTTGGGCGTGCCCTATTTTTTGGCAAATCCAATTGTCGGTTTTACATCCCAATATATCCCGATGATACCGATTTGCATCCATTTATTTCATCCTACATCCACTGTGGTGAATCTTCCAGCAGGATCTTCCGAACAATTGAGCCATGAAGAAACACCATGTTTCTTGGTTCCTTTTGGGGGCCCTGGGGTAAACTAACATAGCTGTGGAAAACCCATGGTCTCCCTAGGAACACGATCCACACATGGTGGGTTTTCCACACCCACAACAGGAATATTTGGTGACCAACGGTGACCGTCACCACTATTGGAGTAACTTTTCATGGCGAAAAAAATTGTGATGGACCAAGGCCTTACACTACGCCTGTGCGGGGGGGTCTGCCCCCAGCACCCTCTTTTTGCTGCAGCAGAGAGCCATGGCTGCTTGGCACGGAATTTTGGGATGATTTGGATGGGTAAAGCCTCACATAATTACTATACATTGGGTCTCGAACTTACGGAGTCCCTAGAAAACCGGTGAAGAATTGGATTCCCTGTAACTTGACCTCAAAAGAGATTCCGCTGTCCCAGGTTGATCGTGGAGATGTCACATCCACAACTCCCTTGATGCTAGCGTTGTGGGCTCAGTCTGCGGGATTTTACAGCGGTGATAGTGTGAGTTTCCAAACTCTGAACAAAGAAGGACATTTTGCAGTTTCTTTGGCGCTTGTTTGAGATGTAAAAATTGGAAGCAATCGACTTCACATGCTGTATCTTTGCATATCTTTGCCGTCCATCTGTGCCAGGTGCCGCTATGGATATGCTGGCGTTCTAAAGGTTCTTCTGGATGCACAGGCAAATCCCTGCATCGCGGATCATCAAGGACAAGCTCCGCTGCATCAGGAGCGCGTCTGGGATCAATGGATTGGTCAACGGGCCGCCCTACCCATGCAATGAGGGCCAGAATGGGCCTCAGAGAATTCTTGACTACTGACTACTTATAGTCCGTTAGATTTGCAAGGGTTTTAAGTTGTAAGTGCTGTCCATAGTCACGCAGTCATCATGAATTTGATCTTTTTCAACAGGCCGCGGATCTGGGACAACTGGATTGCTTGCACCTCTTGCTGCTTTGCGGAGCACAGGTGCGGTTGCAACAGCAGCCTCCAGTTTTGATTCTGGCGATGTTGATTCTGGCTCAACATGACATGCTACTGCCATGTTTAATCAGGGAGTTCATTCCTGTAATTCTTGAAGCATATTGACCCCCTCCAAAACAATGGACACCAAACCATTTGGTAATGGCGACCAGGCTCAGCAAAGGAACTATCAAGGTGAGACAGCGCTAGACATTGCCCAGAGAAAGAGGCTCGGGTGGGCCTGGAAATCTCGCCATGGCTTTGGAAGACGATTTTTCTGCTGGAACTGGCCATTTTTTTGGGGCTTCCAGCTATCCTGTAGAATTGGTTCTCGCCATAGATTCCAGATGATTCCATTCCCGTCGTATCCCCATTCCTTATGAAAATTCCATTGAAGTGTATCCCATTGTTGACGATTGAATCCAAATCTTTGATGCCTCCATATTTTTGAACAAATTTATTTAAGGGCAAAAGCCAGACAGTGTCGTGATGTGTCGTGAATATTTTCTGACAAAGAAATCCATTGAAGCTTCAGAATTTCTGGGGCCAGGCATTTGAACTGTCTGACTCTGCTGCGTCGGCATGACCAGTTCGCGGAGCACGACAGGCGGATTTTGGTGATCTGAGACCATCCAAAAGTACTAAACCAAAGAAATCATAGTGGGTCATATAGCATATTTCTACCCAGAGATTTTGGATGAGTGAATTGAATATAATTGAATCGAATGCTCAAAAAAAATCCTGAACCCCCCCGCCAGCAATGAGTTGACACAGCAGGACCCAGTTGAAAAAAACACAGCAGGACCGGACAAAGTCTGTCCTTGTCCATGATGCCTAGTAGGAACGTGTTGGATCCTACCAGCAGTAGGTTTGCAGTGAACTTCTCTAACTAACCATGGTACTGGTAACCACGGTAACCACGGTGTCTAAAGATGAGGCATATCCCCAAGTTATGGCGATATTTCATGTGATAAAGTCCCGCAGCACCTGGGCTGGAGGCCTCCGATGAGTCAGGGTAGCTTGGCTTACAAGTTCACCAGTTGATATATGGGTTTCTGCGAAAAAAATCGGTCCCCCTAAATCCATTCTAAATCCATTGGTTGAATCATCCAAAATCCCAAAAAAAAGTTGCAGCATTTTCCCATCATTTTCCCATGACATGCCGAAGAAGATCAAGTCATTTTCCCATGAAAACCGCTGTAAAAATCCACCATGTTTGAGGCATTCCAAGACACTTGGCCCCCCCGAAATGAGGACCCTATGATTTTTCGGAGTCGAAATCTGCAACGGACAAGGCTGGAGAGATGGCGCGATGTCTCTACCTTGTGGCGATATTGTATGATATTGTATAATCATATAAATTCATATAATATCATGATTTACATAATAGTTGTATAATGTTATATATATATATGTATATATGCGTATATATATAATATTTAGATATTTAATATTCTATGATGTGTATATACATGCAGCATGTAATCATGACCAGTGATTATTATAAATATAATTGCTATAGTTGTCATTATCACTTTTGAAACTGAACTGCTATGTACTGCAATGCAATACAATACAATGCAGTGCACTGTTATGTTATGTTAGATTATGTTATGTATGACATCACCCAAAAGTGACCGTTTTTTTTTTCACCGCTGCAGAGTTGGAAAATTGCCAGGCAGCTGGCTTGACGCCATGGGCAGCTGACGAAACTGAGTGGCTAGTCCTCAAGACGGCCATGGCCATGGGGATTTTGGTGGATCAACTACTCTCAAGCGACCCGTAGCGAATAGGGAAGGGGGATCAAATGATGGATTTTGAACATTGCTGCAATGGGAACACCTTTCACATTGAAAAGGCAAGTATGTCTACGAAGATGGGGAACATTCATGAACATTTTACTGTCATGGGAACGCCTTTGCGTGATTGACATCACGAACATGTCAGTACTGAACTGAACATGGCCAATTTTGTTGGTCCATCCATAATCCGTTTGTTCCGCATGTATGATGCCCAGAGTCGTTCTCGCAGTAATAGAAGTGGCAGTCCTTTTAGCTCAAGATTCTGATTCGATCTCAAATTCTCAGAGGGACATCATGTAGTATCTTATCTATTCTCATTTCTGTTGGTACAGATCTTTGCTGTAGATCATATGTTCTTTTTGTTAGATAAGAATATGATCATTCATTGATGTTTGAATTTGCATTTTTGCTGCTGATTTATCACCTGTTTGCTGATTACTGGTCGATTAACCGTTGATAGTTCGACCATGTTACATCCCCCAATTTGTCGAAAACACAAATTTTGGTGAAAATCCCCAATGTTTGATTGCTGAGGTCCGCTCCGTGGGTTTCTGCATACCAAGAGGTGCTGGAGATCGATGTTGTTTGGGTCACCTTTTGCCGAGATTCCATGAGATTCACAAAAGTAGGTGTAGAATGTGTAGAACTAACAAGAAAAGAGGTTTGCAACGACCCAACAATGCAAAAAATGCTGAGATCATTGGGACCCATTGGGAGCTACCACAAACTTTGGTTCGTCGAAAGATGCCATTTTCATTGAGGTATCCCGTGTGGCTCTGGGAGGCAGTTGATCCCCCAATTATGGAGATGTGATAAATCTTGACACGGATCCTATCCAAAATTCGAGTAAACTTGGATGATAGATGGATGATAATACTTAGTAAATGATAAGATTATGAACAGATTATGAAAATATTACGATCAGATTATGATAAGCGATATGACCAAATGAGTTAAATGGACTTTGATTTTGACGCTTACCTTGAGATACTTTCAATCATATCACGTGATGATTTTCCATGATTTTCCATTGGGACATTCGATCATTCCTGGTTGAAGATGTTTGAAGAAAACTCTGTGATGCAATCCTCCGGCGTGTGGACATATTCGCAGAGATCATTAATATGATCGGTATGATAGACACAGCAGTTTTTTTGGGACCACTTTTGATGTATAGGTACCCCTTCTACGCTGAGACCCCGTAGAGACATGTCTAGAAATGCCATTTTCAGCCTGTGACATGAGATTGGTTAGGTTGGGAGGCGACTGCTTTATATAGTTTCACTTTTCAACATCACTTCAACATATTTCAACCATACTTTGAGGAACATGATATCCCGACATCCCACTATTTTTTGACCACGTATCCAAAGTTAGCCACTGCCAAGTCCAGCACTTGAAGCATTTTTCTGGGAGTCTCCATCAGGTGGCAGCCAATGATTTGATTGGCTTCCCTGACAGGCGAGCCTTGGGGTGCGGAAATTTCATGTTACTCCATGTATCTCCATGTACTGTATAAACCAACAATAACCAACAGTTCACCGGGGGAATTGTGTCCTTTCATTCTTTTTAAAGTCCAGAGGTTGTACAACACTCATTCTCCCCAAAGCAAGCTTCTGGATTGAGATCAGAATCTTTGAGCATCACCTGAATGGTTGTTTTTAGGAGTACCAATTGTAATTGACATGACGACATATTATTTTTTTGGGCTAAAACGGCTAAACTTATTGATGAAGATGAATCAACCGGGCTGTTTGTAGCAATCCACGGTCGGCTTTGACAAGTTCGACATATGTTGACATATTTTGGCTCAAATTCAGTGACTCCAATTGTTTTTCTTTAGAAAAAAAACAATTTTAGTGACTCCAATTTTTTCATCATTTTTCCATTTTTCGATGGTTGAATACCAGTTATTTCATGTTATTTCTGATGAATTTTGGTGGGCCCATGATGGCAGGGATCCCCATGTGAAAACAACCTGCCACGGCCTGAGGTATCCCAGATATCCTGAGATCGAGGCAGGCGAAAAGCCCAGGTAAGGTAAGGGTTTTGTGTGTTCCTTGTCATCCTCAGTTGATTTATGATAATTTATGATGATTTATGATGATTTATGATGATTTATGTTGATTTCATCCACAAATTCCTGTGAATGTGCAGCTTGATATATGCAAAATGGCGATTGGACGGACAAAACCTATGATTTCCACCATATTTCCACCATTTTTTCATGGCGAGGAACTGCAGCATGAACACCAGCTAGCTAGTGTATAAAGCAGGTAGCTGGTTAGAATCCCCATGAAAAACCCGCGACATCGAGAAAAAATCCTCGGTTTCCCTGCTTGGATGAACGTGCCAGGCAGATTCAAGCAGTGACAATTCGGACTGGGTGGAAAATGGAGGGGCCAACTGAGTTTGACCTTTTTTGCATTTTTTTCCTGGGAAGGTAAGGGTGGCAATGTTGTTCCCATGAAACTTGACTGATCCCTGAAGAGTTGCCGGGTTGGCTGTCTGGGGTGCAGCGGAACTGGATCACGGCGCCATTGCAAGGACCAGTACACAGAAGCCACAGACACTCCACGGCACTACAGGCGCCAGAACATCCACAAATGAGTCAAAACCCCAAGATCAAGGCCAAATGGCCTCTTCAACTAGCACATTTGCTGGCGTTTGGTGCCGTTCTTCTTACCCTGGTTTAAAATCAAGTTTCAGGTCAAATGCCATATTGTTCAAGGTTTGATCCCCGTTCTTGTCGTTTCAATTGCATGTTTGTTGATCAAAGCGCCCAATCCTGTTATATAATTGAGACTTAAAACAAGACACAGCATTCCTGATGGCGGTTAGACCATGTTAGACCTCTCTTTCTTAAGTCTCCTAATCTTCAACCGGTTTCTGAACCCAATTTCAGATGTTTCCACGCAGTTTTCGCCACCGTGGCAGGCCAGAAGCTGGACTTCTCAGTACGTTGCGCCGCAGGCCGATACTGGAGGTTTCCATCAATATCGTCAATGGGGGATCCCCCAAAATGGATGGTTTCTATATATCATGGAATTTCCGTTTACAATGGATTTGGGAAATGGGGGATACCCCAAAAACATCCAGTTGTGGTTGGTTATGATCAATGGGAACACCATGGAAAATGGGCTGCCCAAATGGATTGGAACCTCCATATATGAGGCTTTGTCTGAGAATTTAGTCCCCCAATTGCGATGGTTTTTGAAACCTTATTTCATCAATCCACTGCAATGGTCGTACATTCCGGAATCCTCTTGTTTTGGGACACATCCACATAAGTATGGCAACCCAAGATGCAGTACCAACGGACCTGCCAAGCTTTCAACGGCGAGTCTTCATTTAGGATTTAACCATCTCAAAATCTGGGTCAATGCTTTTGAACCATGCCCAATATCACGAAAATAGCTGGGGTTCGCGGATGTCAATCCCTCATGAGAAAATCAGAGGGTTGACCCCGTCTCACATCAACCCGTTCCCTGGCGGTTTGGCTTGATGGTGGCGACATGTGGCGACCCTTTCATAAGGGGGTTGTTACGGAGTAACCAGCAACGAACCAGTGGGTTTCGCAATCACGAATGGGGAAATGAAGCCACAATATGGCAAGTCCACCAACTAAAAGGATTTTATGTTCAAAAAGGTGGATTTTTGGAGCTAGATGTGTTTCAGTTCCAAAAATAGTATAATCACTTATTGAACCCAACCAACATTTATGGGTTGGGGCAAGTCTAGAAATCCTTGCAAACGACTATGTCTTGGTGCAAATGGTCAGTCAGACTGTGTCTATTGAGCAGATGTATTGCGAGGATATTCAATAAGCCTGTGGTACAAGCAACAAGAACAACAGCAATGACAAGCTGAAAAACTGCGACTAGTGGTGACCATTCTTTCAACTTCTCCCTCTGAAAAATGGCAGACCCCCACACGTGAATCCCGCACATTTGTGGGATACTGGCTGAAGAAGACACCAAATATGCATTGACCGTACATGATGGATAGTGGACCTGTGCTACCCACATGTTGGGTCACCTCAAAATGGCAAGCCAATTCCATTCCAAGGGTTGTGCGCATTTTTCCCCGACTACAAGAGCCACATCTCCGTTGCGCCGGAGGTTGTTTCCTATCCAAGCTGACCTAGGACTCCCCAATAGGCCCGGGCTGGCGTTCCTGGTGAGTTTTCCCCACCCGTCAGCATGATTGGTTTGCCGATATGGTGACTGGTGCCAGAAGTGACTAAGTGACCCAAGTCAACTTCAAGTCACATTGGTACCCACATTTGAGTCATAACTCATGAATACTTATGAGTCACAACCATTGAACAAATCCAAACTCTTGCTTTGAAAGATGCTTTCCCATGGCAGGACATGGCAAGAAATGGCCACTTTCCGGGTTCAACGGATCCAGTTTCCAGATTTTCCACAGGTTCCGCTTCAACAAAGCCACGCAGCAATGGGAGCTTCCGTCTGGAGAGGTTTGTGGGATACTGGGTCCAGCCTGGGATTGCCCTGGGCTTGGGATGGGAATCCTTAGAAAGTCGTAGAAGTGCTATATCCAGACCTTAGAATAAAACATGCACCATGAAAATGCATCAACATCCGTAAATCCGTAAACTTAGCCAAGTTGTTGATTGGGAGTTGAGTTGACCATGAATGAACAGACTAATTAACGTGCCAAACAAGTTTCAACACATGTTTAAACTAGCCATTGGCCGTTCATATTCATTCATGTTGGGGATCGATCACCAGCTCTGCAACATCTTCAGGCTGATGTCTATGAGCTGAGCAGATGCTGAGTTTGGCTCCAGTGGGCGGCTGCTGGTTTGTGTAAGGGTTCGTCCAAAAATGGGCTGCACACAAGATATGAGAATCATTGAACATCATTGAACTTTTCTCATAAAAATCACAAGTTAGGGAGATGTTTCTGAAGCAAGGACCCGAGGTAATCTGCTGGTTTTTCTAAAGATTCAATTTTGGAGGAGATCTAGGTGTTAAGGGTCCCCAAGTTTGCCATATCCGGGAACCTCTACTATTCAACCATGATCCACCTTTGCATTGATCTTCTCGAGCCGATTTTGGTCCGCCGACGGACACGTGATGCAGACATTGGAGCTTGACGTCTGTTGAAGGCGAAAGAGACGGACAGAGGCAGTTTCTCACAGTGCAGAGGCGCATGGCAAACAGCGTTTTTTTTTCTTTCCAGACTTTGTCCTGCTGACCTGTGCTTGTTGATATTTGTAGATGCTTGCGGTGTTTCCTCCAGACCTGTCCAGTACTCTTTTGGCCAATGAACTCTTTTTGACCTCTGCCTCTGCTCTTGAAAGAGCAGAGGTACATGGCAGGGCCATCTCACCTCGCCAGCAATTCGCTGGACATGTACCATACTTGTGTGCTTCTTGCTGCCTCCCTGGACAGAGCCAGTTTCGAGGTTTCTATTTGAACAATTTTGAAGCAAGGAGGCCGGGCAAGATCATACAAAGAATCATGTACAAAGATTCGTGCGGATGCAAATTTGAGAACAGATATATCTAATTTGGCTTTGCTGTCTGCTAAGCAGTCAGCTGCAGCCTAGGGCAGCGCTTTTTGCGCTCAGAATCAGCTATTTGGAGGAAAGGTCTGCAGTGCTGGTTTTCTTGGATGCTCTATGAAGTTCGAAAAAGGGGCAACCGGGGTTTCACACCTAAAGACACCCCTTGCTTTCACCAACTATTTAGCTCCGAGCTTCACCACGGTGCTGTAGCCGCTGAAGTCAAGGCAAGAACACCAGCAATAAGTTCAGGTTTGAAGAATACAAACCGCAGCAAAAACACGGGATACACAGTGATATGCATGTCAAGAAGTGTCAAGATCAGACTTCTCGGATACATCTTGGTTTTCGGGAAAATATAAAGAACATACGTGACACATCGTGACACTATTCCAAGATCTGAGCTCAGTGGCAGGTAGGCCATGAACTTGGAACCATGGAAGGCGATGCAGGACAAGAGTTGAGCAGTGGCAAAAGCCCTGATCATAGTTCAACACCAATGAACATTGCAATCATTTGATAATCATATATATATATATATATAACATAATATAAGTTATAAGTATCATATAATATATGGCCATAGTCATACATAATATTATATATTCATATATATATAATCATATATAATAATATAATATATAAGCATATATAATCATATATAATCATATATAAGCATATATAATCACATATAATCATATATAATATATAAGCATATATAAGCACATATAAGCATATATAAGCATATATCAGCATATATAATCATATATAATATATAAGCATATATAATCATATATAATCATATATAATCATATATAATCATATATAATCATTATTAATCATATATAATCATATATAATCATATATATTCATATATAATCATATATAATCATATATAATCATATATAATCATATATAATCATATATAATCATATATAATCATATATAATCATATATAATCATATATATTCATATATATTCATATATAATCATATATAATCATATATAATCATATATAATCATATATAATTGTATATATATATACATATACATACATATGTATATAATGTATACATAAGTTTTATTTGCCAAATTATGTTATAGGCCATGACAGGAATTCCTGGTCCTGTCAGATTCAAACGAGGCCTTGAACATTCTTCGGTCCTCGACAGGAGAGATCACGCTGCAGTACGTCGCGGTCAGCTCGCTGGACGCTCAGTGGCTCGGATCTGGACTCGGTCCAGGACCGAGGGTGTCAAACCCCGAAGAACTGGGAAGGAAAAAAAATACCCCAAAATTGGTTCAATAGTGCTGAATTATGGTGAATTACTGAATTAAAACTCGTTGAAACTATCCCTATAACATCCTATAACTATAGTCCTCCTCGAAATAACCTGGGGGGTGGAGCGGCCGCAGGGTCGAGAAGCTGGGTGAGGTCTTGAAACGTACCTCAGCTGCAGAGCCGCCATATTTGGGGCTTCAACTCACAACGGCCACAACGGCCACAACGGTCACAACGGCCACGGCCATGCATGAAATCCACAGCAAATATGAAGAAATACTGTGCCATGCTTTTGGATCGACGCGAAAAAATATGTGTCTCTTTGCAAGAGTACGTTTCATTGCCTTACTCATTGCACTCAAAGGTGCCCCAAAGTTATAACATGATCATCAGGAGGACATGTTTGTGATGGAAGACATTGACGCTCTGCATAGTTTTCGGACAGTGATGACCAAAAATCGCCCACAGGAAATGGACCAGCATTGGAAACTTCAAATCTGAAAAGCTGCTCCCGTGTTTGATAGCAGGAATGCACCTAGCCCACCTAGCCATGCCATGCCATATCAGGCCAATGTGGAACCAGCAAAGACTTCTGGTTCGGCACCGTTGTAAGTCGGATCCACAGACAGAGTCGCTGCGATCTGATCCTGACAACATGGACATATGACATATACATGGACCCTAATGCACTGACTGAGTCCAGTTTTCAAGTCTTGGGCCTGGAAGGAATGGATGGACGGACTCAGAACTAGAGGGAGTAATGGCACAGGACGTGTGAGCAGCACCATCGTCTCAGCGGTGTGTCGTGTTTTCACATGTTTTCAGAGTAGATGAATCATTCACATCAATTTCAATGGCAGGACATGGCAGAAAATGGTAGAAAACATTGCATCTGGATGGCGTTTCCAAGGCTCTGAACATCAAGAACTTGCAAGCAAGTTGCCTGGGCTACATGTCGTCCTGTCCCCAGCTACGCATTTCACGAAGATGGCTCCCCCCTTGGACCGGCCCAGGGACCTTTTTGGGCAGCTGAAGCTTTCACGCATTGCTATGCATCACAGTTGGGGCCCCAGTTGCTGGTGGCTTGGTGGCCATTGGTAGGGAAGCTTTTCTGAGTCAGCAGTCAGCACATGTTAGCACGTTTGCTTGAATTTGCTTCATCTTCTTGACGAAGAAGATGAAGAAGAAGATGAAACAGGAAGATAAAACTGAAACGGAAGATGACGATGGTCATTATTCTAATTAGAATATTATATAATGTTGGCACCTGATTAGTAGCATGGTACTCTATTGTGGCAAAAAGTTTCCTCCTTATTCAGTAACCTGCTGTTTGGTGGGGGGAGGCCTGTATTGTGGCAAATGTTTTTCCAGATTTTTTTTTGTTTAAACAAAATGTTCCTAATTAATTAATTATTTTTTGAATTTATTTTTAAATTAGTTAATTAAATACTTAAAAAATGTTTTTATGTTTTTCATTTTTTTATATTAAAGCTTTAAAATGCAAGGTTTTCCAAATAATTAGATGCCTTATTAAACCCTTATTAAAAAACAGCACCCAAACAATTTTTCAAGGTGGTACCCCATGAGTGGCTGAGTTACTCAA